>Ga0114963_10001967_pt1 | contig 13982 bp, 14 predicted proteins | sample C_131016_EF_Meta_FD_87019 | JGI IMG/M metagenome (GOLD analysis project Ga0114963, IMG submission 87019) | Freshwater microbial communities from Lake Croche, Canada to study carbon cycling - C_131016_EF_MetaG | ecosystem: Environmental > Aquatic > Freshwater > Lake | place: Lake Croche, Canada...
CCACCGAAATCAGCCTAAATCAGCCTTTCTATTATGCCGAGGCCGAGCACCAGCAATATCTGTCCAAAAATCCCAATGGCTATTGCGGTTTGGGCGGAACCGGAGTGTCCTGCCCCATTGGGACGGGCGTTGGCCAGACCTCACGGTAACAAGCGGAATGGATTCCGATGGCTGCGCATGACCACGATCAGCGTATACACATCAGCGAGGTCTGGCCCGGGTGTGATCCGGCTTTGCTGCTGGCTATCGAGCGTCATTCCGCTCTTGGCTGGCCTGCCCCGGAAGTGGTGGTGCTGAATGGCTGGGAATGCCGGTTTGCACCCGGCTCCCCCTCGCGGCGGGTCAATTCCCTGACACCATTGACCCCGATACCGGGCTTTCTGCCGCAAACGCTTGCCGTGGCCAGACGGTTGTGCCGAGAGCGTGGCGTCGCCTGCACTGTGCGCACCACCCCGGCCATCGGGGCCGACGAGATCGCGTTTCTGGAAGCCGAGGGCTTTGTCCGCAAGGACACCACTTCGGTCGAGGTGGCCCCGTTGGGCGGAGGTTTTGTGGTGGATCGGGATGTGGTGCTGGCCCCGCCCCCCCATGCCGAATGGTTGCGGGCCTTTGCCGATACCAGCCGCCTTGATGCGGATGAAACAGATGTGATCGACCGGATGCTTTCAGCCGTCGGAGAATCGATGATCCTCGCCAGCATTAATGTCGACGGCGCGCCGGTGGCATTCGGTCGCGCCGTGATGATCGACGGCCTGCTCGGGGTCTTCCAGATCGCTACCGCCCCGTCGATGCGCCGTCAGGGTCTGGGACGCAAGATCGTCACGAGCCTGATGGCATGGGGGCGCAAGCAGGGCGCGATGCGGGCCTATTTGCAGGTGGTTGCAACCAATCTGTCCGCGCGTACGCTGTATCAGGGGATCGGCTTCAAACCACTTTATCCCTACACCTATTATGTGCGCGACGAGACGGCCTGACGTTCAAGTCTGTTTGGACAGACGGGCCAGCATGGCACCTCCGGCAATCAGGCCGCAGGACAAAGCGAGCACCCAGCCCAATTCGGCTTTGCCGGCAAGGACCAGCAGCAAAGTCGACATGACCGGTGTGGCATAGGAGGCAAAGCCGATGGCGCGGATATCGCCGGCTTTCATGCCGTAATCCCATAGATAGAAGGCGGCCCCGACCGGTCCCACGCCCAGACCGATGATCGCCAGCCATTCGCTGCCGTGTTGCGGCCAGACGGTGGTTTCGAACAGCAGATGCGACAGCGCTGCCAGCAGGGCGGTCACAAGGCAAAAGCCGGTCACAGCGTCGGTCGGCACATCGCCGAACCGGCTGGACAGCAGCGAATAGGCGGCCCATGCCAAGGCTGCCGCAAGGGCGCAGAGATAGCCCGGCACAGAATGCGGGTCGATCGACAGGCCGTCTCGCGCAAAAATCAGCACGGCCACTCCGGCAAAACCCAACAGCCCGCCCATGATCGAGGACAGCCGCAAGTGCTGGCCCGGCAAAAGGCCGGAGCCGATGACGATCAGCAGTGGCCAGAGATAGTTGACCAATCCGGCTTCGGCAGGCGGGGCCAGTTGCAGGGCGGCAAAATACAAAGCGTGGTAGCCGTAAAGCCCGCCCACGCCGACCAGCCAGACAGGCCAGGGCTGGATCAGGGTTCTGGCCATCGACATCAAGTTTTGCGGCCTGATCAGCCAGGTGGAAAATCCGACCAGACTGCCCACCAGAAAGGTCATGGCGGCCAGCTGGAATGGCGGAATTTTGCCCGTTAGCGTGGTCAGCAGGGCCAGAGAGGACCACAAGGCAATGGCCCCGAAACCTGCGAAAGTGGCCGCAGGGCGGTAGGATTTTGGTCCGGCTTGTTCATCGGAGGCTGGATGCTGGGTCATGCCGAGTGCTTTGCCATAGAGACTTGAAAAAACAAAATTAAAAAACCGGCATTTCTCCGATGATCACCCCAAGCGAACAGGGCAATAAAAAAGGCGGGATCACATCCCGCCTTGCCGGTGCATTTGCGGAACCCGTCAGACCAGGTTCTGGCCGCCATTGGCCGAGATGGTCGAACCGGTGATAAAGCCGGCATCGTCGGCGGCCAGAAAGACCACGCAGCGGCCAATTTCCTCGGGTGTGCCGAGGCGGCCGACCGGAATCTGCGGCAGGATGCGGGTTTTCAGCACGTTCTCGTCGATGGCCTGTACCATTTCGGTGCCGATATAGCCGGGGCAGATCGCGTTGACGGTGATGTTCTTGATCGCGCCTTCCTGAGCCAGCGCCTTGATGAAGCCCAGATCGCCCGCCTTGGCAGCCGAATAGTTGACTTGTCCCATCTGGCCCTTCTGGCCATTGACCGAGGATATCACGATCACACGGCCGAAGCTGCGGTTGCGCATGCCTTCCCAGACCTGGTGGGTCATGTTGAACAGGCTATCGAGATTGGTGCGGATGACCGCCGACCACTGCTCCTTGGTCATTTTATGGAACATGCCGTCACGGGTAATACCGGCATTGTTGACCAGCACTTCGACCGGGCCCAGATCGGCCTCGATCTGTCTGATGCCTGCCGCGCAAGCGTCATAATCGCCCACATCCCATTTATAGACAGGAATACCGGTCTCGGCCTTGAATTTCTGGGCGGCGTCGTCATTGCCGGCATAATTGGCAGCAACCTGATAGCCTGCGGCCTTCAAGGCCTTGCTGATGGCGGCGCCAATGCCGCGTGTGCCGCCGGTGACTACTGCTAAACGTCCCATGAGAACTCCCCCTGATGTAATGGCAGCGGCAGGACAGACCTGCTCTTTTGCCTTGTTTTTATGGTGATATGGTCGGAACAAAGTGGTTGGGGGAGAGAGTCTGGCCCTCTGCCCCCGGTGGTTCTTAGCGTTCGACGCAGAGGGCGATGCCCATGCCGCCGCCAATGCACAGGGTGGCGAGACCCTTGTGGACGTCCCGGCGGCCCATTTCGTGCACCAAGGTTACCAGCACGCGTGCGCCGGATGCGCCGATGGGATGGCCGATGGCGATGGCGCCGCCGTTGACATTGACCTTGGACGTATCCCAGCCCAGATCCTTGTTGACGGCAATGGCCTGTGCTGCAAAAGCCTCGTTGGCTTCGATCAGGTCGAGATCATTGATGGTCCAGCCGGCCTTTTCCAAAGCCTTGCGGCTGGCCGGAATGGGGCCCGAGCCCATGACAGCAGGATCGACACCCGCGGTGGCCCATGACTTGATGTGGGCCAGCGGGGTCAGGCCGCGGCGGGCGGCCTCTGCAGCGGTCATCAACACAACGGCGGCTGCACCGTCATTGATGCCCGAGGCATTGCCTGCGGTGACCGAGCCTTCCTTGTTGAAAGCCGGACGGAGTTTGGACAGCGCCTCGAAGGTTGTGCCGTGGCGGATATATTCGTCATCGCTGACAATGATATCGCCTTTCTTGCTGGTGATGGTGACAGGCACGATCTCGTCTTTGAATTTACCTGCCTTCTGGGCGGCTTCGGCTTTGTTTTGTGATGCGGTTGCGAACTGGTCCTGTTCCTCGCGGCCGATCTGCCATTTGGCGGCGACGTTTTCAGCCGTATTGCCCATGTGATAGCCGTGGAAGGCATCCAGCAGGCCGTCACGCAACATGGTGTCGAGGAATTTCATATCGCCCATCTTGGTCCCGTTGCGCAAAAACGCCGAATGTTGGGATTGCGACATCGATTCCTGACCGCCCGCCACGATGATGCTGGCATCGCCGTTGGTGATCTGTTGCAGGCCGAGCGCCACAGCGCGCAGACCCGAACCGCAGAGCTGGTTCAAACCCCATGCGGTTTTTTCCTTGGGCACGCCTGCGGCCATCGCGGCCTGGCGGGCAGGGTTCTGGCCGCAGCCTGCAGTCAGGATCTGGCCCAAAATCACTTCATCCACCTCTTCTGCGGACACATGGGCGCGTTCCAGCACGGCTTTGATGGCCAAAGCCCCCAGATCATGGGCGGCCAATGTCGACAGGGCTCCCCCAAAGGAGCCGACGGGTGTGCGGGCAGCGCTGACGATAACGATATCTGTAGAAGCCATGAAATGTGTTCCTCCGAACGGACTTTGATTGATTGGGCCCGATTGCTCCCAATCAGGCAGACAAATGTGAGATGTTTATTATGGCACGTCTTGACGGTTTATGCCCCATGATTCCAGCTTGTTCCTTGATCTGTATCATAACGGGATGTCCTGCTCAGGAACTGGCGGACCGTTGGATCCTCATGGTGTTGTGGTCTTGATCACGATGCCATGTTTATTGTCCCCGACGACAGGCTTGTCGCCTCGATTGATTGTTTCAAGTCTGCCCCCCTCTCGTCAAGGCAGTAAAAGCAGCTTGGCTCTCGTTCTTTCGCACTGCCCCTTTGGTCGTAGGTGGAGACAGGAACGGTTCGGGATGCGGGCCTTGCGGGATTTGTCGTGGGGCTTGCCAATAGAGAATTTTTATCGCCACATGGAAATAATATTGTCTATAATCACAAAGAGAGACCCGCTTTGAGGTCTGGGACAGAGTGGCTAAGCGATGACAACCAAAAAACCACCTATTGCCATTAAGAAATATGCCAATCGTCGCCTCTATCATACCGGAACCAGCACCTATGTGACGCTGGACGATTTGGCTGTGATGGTCAAACGGGGTGAGGACTTCTTGGTCAGCGATGCGAAAACCGGCGATGACATCACCCGGTCGGTGCTCGCCCAGATCATTTTCGAGCAGGAAGGCAAAAGCGGCCAGAACCTGCTGCCCGTGTCGTTCCTACGCCAGTTGATCGGTTTTTATGGTGACAGCATGCAGTCGCTGGTGCCGGCCTATCTCGAACATTCGATCAAGGCACTGACCGAGAACCAGCAGAAATTCCGTGACCAGTTTGCCACGACCTTCCCGACTTTCGGGCTGACCGAGGCACAGGTGGCCAAGAATATGGATATGTTCCGCCAGTCGCTGTCGCTGTTCAATGCCTTCGTGCCGGGCGGTGCGGCCGGGATCGATCCGGCCAAGGGCGAACAGACCGCCACGGAGAAGGCCGAGCCTGAAGCGGCCGAGGATATCGACGACCTCAAACGGGAATTGTCGGATTTGCAGCGCCGGCTCGATAAGTTTGCCAGCAAGTAACTCTCAAAACCGGCGGATGGCGGTTCGGGTGCTGTAGGGGGAATAAAAAAAGCGACGGTTGAACCGTCGCTTTTTGTTTGGGCAGTGAAAGAGGTCTTCGGGCCGATTAGGCTTCCGACTTCACTTTCATGACCTGGCGACCGCGATACATGCCGGTCTTGAGGTCTATATGGTGGGGACGGCGCAATTCGCCGGAGTCCTTGTCCTCGACATAGGTCGGGGCAGTGAGGGCATCGGCGGAGCGACGAAAACCGCGTTTCATCGGCGAAGTTTTACGTTTAGGAACGGCCATGGAATTCTCCCGCTAGGCATTTCGCGCACCGGGATTTGAGTGGCCACCACACGGTCACCAACGAGCCCGAAGCTAAATTCAAGTGCGCTCATATACAGGCACATTGGCACGAATGCTAGTGTGCTGATGCAACTTCTTTTAAATAAGCAGGGGAGAGATGACTTGACCTGTCCCCGTTCTCCTGCGATCCGATAGGCCAGCATCCGGTCTGGCGGCAGGTCCATCTGGAAAATTTACAAGGTTTTTGAATGGTTAACCCCGATTTTGAAGCGCAATTGGCCGCCATGGCCCGCGAAGTGGAGCAGGTTCTTGTCGGCCTGTTGACGGATGCCCCGCTGGAGGGAGAAATCCTGCGTCCGGCCCGTCTTCTGGCGTCCATGCGGCATGCCGCTCTGGCCGGCGGCAAGCGGCTGCGGCCGTTTCTGCTGCTCGCGGCCCATCGGGCCTGTGGCGGCAGCGGCACGGAAGGCGCCCTGATCGCGGCCGCCGCGCTGGAATGTGTGCATTGCTATTCGCTGGTCCATGACGATCTGCCCGCGATGGATGATGATGATCTGCGCCGCGGCCAGCCGACTGTGCACAAGGCCTATGACGAGGCCACCGCCATTCTGGCCGGTGATGGTCTGCTTACCCTGGCTTTCGATGTGATGGCCAGTCCGCTTGTCCATGCCGATCCGGCCGTGGGGTTGATGCTGGTGCGGGGTCTGGCGCGGGCTTCGGGGATCGGCGGCATGGCGGGCGGGCAGATGCTCGATCTGGCTGCCGAGGGCCGCCACAGCGGAGATGGCCAGCCGCTCAGGCTCTCCCCCGAAGCCATCCGACAATTGCAGGCCATGAAAACCGGCGCCCTGTTGCTGTTCGCCGTCGAGGCAGGCGCGATACTGGCCGGTGCATCGCCCGATCAGCGGCGGGCTCTGGCCGATTATGGCCGTTCGCTGGGGATTGCCTTCCAGATTGCCGATGACCTGTTGGATGTGGAGGCCGACCGTGCCACACTCGGCAAGGAAGTTGGCAAGGACGAGGCCAGAGGCAAAGCCACGCTGGTGCAGCTGCTGGGGATCGAGGTCGCACGGTCCGAGCTTCAGGCCCATGTCGAAGCCGCCCTCGCGGCTCTGTCGGTATTCGGGTCCGGAGCCGATGCCTTGCGTGAGGCCGTGAAGTTTACAGGAGCCCGCAAACGATGAACACCGATCCGCTGACCCATTCGCTCCGTCCTTCGACCATGCGCCGTCTGCGCGTTTTTTTTCTCGCCCGCCGGCGGATGATGTTCGCCCTGTTGTGCGGGTTCGTCAGCTACCATCTGATGCCCGACATCTGGCGGCAGACAACGCGGGTTCTGGTGGCGTGGGATCTGGCGGCTTTCCTCTATATCGGGCTGGTGGTACATCTGACCTATGGCTCGACCGTCGAACTCTGCCGCAAGCGGGCCTCGCTCAATGACGAGGGCGATGGCATTATTCTGTTAGTCACCGTATTCGGTGCGGTGGCGAGCTTTGCCGCCATTCTGGTGGAGCTGGCGACGATCAAATCCGGCAACAGCCCGCTGGCGCATTTGCTGCTGACGGGGGTGACGGTCGCGCTGTCGTGGATTTTCACCCACATCACCTTCGCTTTGCATTATGCCAATCTCTATTACAAGACGCATGCGGGGACCGAGCATGGCGGTCTGCAGTTCCCCGGGGATGCAGAGCCCGACTACAGCGATTTCATGTACCAGTCTTTTGTGATCGCCTGTGCGGCGCAGACGGCGGATGTGAATGTTCTGACCCGCCCGATGCGGCAGGTGACCATGCTGCAATGTATCATTGCCTTCGTGTTCAACACGGCCGTGCTGGCCTTGTCGATCAATATCGGGGCCAGCCTGATTTCGGGGAATTGATCTCAGGCCGACGGACCGTAACGCTTCTCGATATAGTCGCCGACCATGGTCTTGAAGTCGTTGACCAGACCGGGCCCGCGCAAGGTCGCCACTTTGGCGCCATCGACAAACACCGGGGCGGTGGGCGTTTCACCCGTGCCGGGCAGAGAGATGCCGATATCGGCATGTTTGGATTCGCCCGGCCCGTTGACGATGCAGCCCATCACCGCGACATTCAGATTTTCCACGCCGGGATAGCGGGTTTTCCAATCGGGCATGGAGGCGATGATCCAGTTCTGGATATCACCGGCCAGTTCCTGGAACACCGTCGAGGTGGTGCGTCCGCAACCGGGGCAGGCCGCCACCAGCGGCACGAATGTTCTGAAGCCCATGGTCTGCAGGATTTCCTGCGCGACCTTGACCTCGCGCGTGCGGTCGCCATTGGGCTCGGGCGTCAGCGAGACGCGGATCGTGTCGCCGATCCCTTCCTGCAGCAGCACGCCGAGGGCGGCCGCCGAGGCGACAATGCCCTTGCTGCCCATCCCCGCCTCGGTCAGGCCCAGATGCAGCGCATAGTCGCAGCGTTCGGCCAGCATCCGGTAGACGGTGATCAGATCCTGAACAGCCGAGACTTTGGCCGACAGGATGATCTTGTGCTTGGGCAGCCCAAGCTCGACCGCCCGGTCCGCCGACAGGATCGCCGACTGCGCCATGGCTTCGCGCGTGACCGCGCGGGCTTCGAGCGGCTGCGGGCTTTTGGCATTGATGTCCATCAGATGCGTGAGCAGTTCCTGATCGAGCGAGCCCCAATTGGCCCCGATCCGGATGGTCTTGCCGTAGCGGATCGCCTGTTCGATGATGGCTGTGAACTGGCGGTCGCGCTTTTCGCGGAAACCGACATTGCCCGGATTGATCCGGTATTTGTCGAGGGCCTCGGCGCAAGCGGGATGATCGGCCAGCAGCGTGTGGCCGATATAATGGAAATCGCCGATCAGTGGCACCGAGATGCCCTGCTTCAGCAGGCCGTCGCGGATATGGGGCACCGCTGCCGCGGCCTCGTCGCGGTCCACCGTAATGCGCACCAGCTCGGAGCCGGCGCGGGCCAGCGCGGCCACCTGGGCAATCGTGCCGGCAATATCGGCGGTGTCGGTATTGGTCATCGATTGCACGGCAATCGGTGCGCCCCCGCCGATCATCACGCCACCGACCGAGACCGGAACCGTCACATGGCGCGGGGCCGGACCCGCAGCAGGTTGGCCGGGCAGGCAGGTCATCAGATCGGGGTTCAACGTGCTGGTCATGTGGGGGATTTCCGGTGCAATGGTTGCGTCTTGTGTCGGGTTGCGAATTAAATCTGGATCGCTTCGAGAACGGCGCGCATATGCGCCGGAATCGGGGTGGGTGTATTGCTGGCCCGATCAACCGCGACATGGATCAGATAGCCTTGGGCAATGGCCCTATCCTGCCCCTGTTTGAAAATGCCGATCTGATAGGTCATCGACGAGGTGCCGAGTTTCTGGATGGCAATGCCGACCTCGATGATATCCGGAAAGCTGGTGCTCTCGAAATAGCTGCAGCGGGTTTCGACCACCATTGTGATGACCGGTGAATGAAGCGGATCAAGCGCATTGGTGGCCAGCAGATAGCCGGTGACCGCCGTATCGAACCACTGGTAATAGACCACATTGTTCACATGGGCGAAGACATCATTGTCGCACCAGCGGGTGGTGATCGGGGTCATGTGCCGGTAATCGGCGCGGGTGGAACGGACAGGGCGCGCCATAAGAGCCTCGCAGGACAGGATGCGGTTTCAGGATTTGACCCATACTTCAACAGCAGTTTGACGTAAGGATCAAGATGGTTCTCCGATCCGGCGTTTCATCGCACCATAATAGGCCCAGAGCAGTTTGGCCGCGACACCGCGCCACGGCCGCCATGCTTCGGCCAGTTCCGTCAGGGTTTGCGCCGAGGGGCGTTCGGACAGATCAAAGCCCATCCGCGCGGCCTCCTGCAAAGCGAGATCACCGCCCGGAAAGGCATCAGCATGGCCCAGACAGAACAGCAGATAGAGATCGGCCGTCCACGGCCCGATGCCCTTGACCGCGACCAGAGTCTGAAAGGCCTGCTCGACAGATCCGGTGCCGAGCCGGTCGAAATCCAGCTGGCCCGAATCCACCGCTGCGGCGATGGCGCGCAGGGTGCGGATCTTGGGTCGCGACAAACCGCAGTCTTGCAACGTCGCGTCATCGCTGCCGAGCATATCGGCCACATCTAGGGCAGGAAAGCGGTCCTCGACCCGTTTCCAGATGGCGGCGGCACTGGCGGTAGAAACCTGTTGCGAGACAATAAGGCCCGCCAGACCCTTGAAACCGGGGGCGCGCTTTCGCAAAGGCGGCCTGCCACCGATGGCATAAAGCGGCTGCAGGGCCGGATTGGCCTCCAGCAAAGCGGCCAATGCCTGATCCAGTGCCTCGTCATGGTCAATCAGGGGAGAATTGCGGGCTGTCATTTTTGGCAATCTGGACATCGGCAGTTCATCCTGCTTGGTTTGGCGATGGGGCATGGTGCATGATAGAAGCGCAATGATGCAACCTGTCTTTCGCTTTGCTCCCAGTCCCAATGGCCTGCTTCATTTGGGCCATGCCTATTCCGCCTTGCTGAACGAGCAGCAAGCGAGGCGGCATGGTGGACGGCTGTTGCTGAGGATCGAGGACATCGACCGCTTGCGCAGCCGCAGCGAGCATGTGCAGGCGATTTTCGAGGATCTCGACTGGCTCGGCATTGCCTTTGACGGGCCCGTGCGGTTCCAGTCGGCCCATATGGATGATTACCGCAAGGCGGCCGACACGTTGCAGCAACGCGGCTTGTTGTTTGCCTGCGATTGCACCCGCCAACGGGTGGCGCGTGAGGCGCAGGCGCTGTCGGGTCCCGACCGGCTTTCGACCGACCCAGACGGCGCGCCGCTCTATCCGGGCCATTGCCTGCATACGCCGCCCCATCAGGACCAGCCTGTCGCATGGCGTTTGCGGATGGAGGCGGCTTTGCAGGCGGTTGCGGTTGATGATCTCTCCTATCAGGCGTTTGCAGGTCTCAGGGACGAACAAAATTCCGAATGGATCACCCGTCCCATTGCCCCGCAACGCTGGGGCGATGCCGTCCTGCTGCGCAAGGATATTGCCACCAGCTATCATCTGTCAGTGGTGGTCGATGATGCCTTGCAAGGGGTGACCCATGTGGTGCGGGGGCGCGATCTGGAAGCTGCCACCGATCTGCACCGTCTGCTGCAGGCTCTGCTGGGTCTGCCAAGTCCGCATTATGATCATCATGATCTGGTCACCGATGCCGACGGAACCAAGCTGGCCAAAAGCCGGATGTCCAAGCCGCTGCGCCAGTGGCGGGAGGAAGGCGCCAGCCCGGCCATGATCCGCAGTATTCTGGGTTTTGCGGCCACCCAGAGTCACAGCGGGCGACCCTAGCGGCCAATCCCCAAAATCATCAGCCACACCGTAATCGTGACAGTCGACAGCCCGGTCGTCAGGGCAATCGCTCCCGAGGCAATACCCACCCCCTGCTTGTAGCGCTCGGCAAACAGATAGGCGTTGATGCCGACAGGGGAGGCCGCAAACAGAACGGCGACGCCCGCCCAGACTTTCGGCATGTCGAACACGGTCCAGGCCAGCAGCATCACCAGTGCCGGATGCACGACCAGTTTGAGAAAGGTCATGCACAGGGTCAGCGGCAGATGGTCGCGGATGCCATAGCGGCGCAAGGCCATGCCCATCGTGAACAAAGCGCAGGGAATGGCGGCATTGCCGATCTGGTTGACGATGGAGCGCAAGACCTCCGGCACCTCCAGATGGGTCAGCTTGAAAGCGACCGAGACAAAAATCGACAACAGGATCGGATGCATCAGCAATTGCCGCAGCAATTTGCTCCAGTGCATGTCGCGGCCTTCGGCCAGCAAGGTGCCGACTGCAATCATGATCGGCAGATGCACGGCCACCAGCAGAAACAGCGGCACCGCCCCTTCGGGACCGAAACTTTCAAGGATCAGCGGAATTCCCATTAACACGGTATTGGCCTGCGAGGCGGCAAAGCCGGCAACGGTGCGCGGGATCAGCGGGGCATCGAAGACATGTTTGGCCAGAGCGGAGCCGATAGCCCAGACAATCGCCACCGCTCCGAAATAGGCAAACCAATAGCCCCAGGGTTGCGCTTCGGGCAGGTTGACGCCGGTCAGCGTTTTGAAGATCAGACAGGGAATGGCAATCGAATAGACAAAGTCGGCAAGCCCTTCGCCTGTTCGTTCTGGAATATAGTTGCTGGCGCGGGCGGCAAAGCCCAGAGCCAGCAGCCCGAAAACCGGCGCGACGATCGCAAAAATATGAAGCATGTGGATCCAGTCGGATAATAGAAAGCATAAGATCGATAGAAAGTGGCCGGCCCCGTTCAGCGGATCGTGCGGTCCGCTGTCAGAGTGCCATTGGTGGATTGGCGGATCAGGTCGTCGATCCTGTCGCGCTCCCTTTTGAACTCGGCCAGTTGGATACGGTCAAGCTCGCGGTTGCTCGGCAGGCGGATACCGAGCGGATCGACATAATTGTCGTTGACCTTGACCTCGTAATGCAGATGCGGACCGGTGGAGAGACCGGAACTGCCGAGATAGCCGATCACCTGCCCCTGACGCACCGTGGTGCCCTCGACAATATCGGCAGCAAAGGCCGACATATGCGAATAGGTGGTGATGAAATTGTAGTTGTGCTGGATTTCAACCCGGCGCCCATAGCCGGAGTCCCATTCGGCCTTGATGACCAGCCCGTCACCGGCCGCAATGATCGGCGTACCGATCTTGTCGGACCAGTCAATGCCGGTATGCATCTTGGAGTAACGCAGGACGGGATGCTGGCGCATGCCGAAACCGGACCGCAGTGTGCCTTCGGTAATCGGTTTGCGCAGCAGGAACGCGCGGTTCGAGCGGCCACTCTCATCATAGTGTTCGACACTGTTGTTTCTGCCGCTCTGGTAGCGGTAGTAGCGGCGGGTGATGTTGCCGCTTGTCAGCGAGGCATACAGCACTTCCTTGCGCGCTTCGCGCTCGTCATCGTCATTGTAGAACACCTCGAAACTGTCGCCGTCTTTCACGCGTTTCTGCAAATCGGTGTCGAAGAAAAACACACGCAAAAGCTGGTCGATGATCGGGCGCGGAATATCGTTGCGGAAGCCGGTTTCATACAGGCTCTGGTAGATCGACACACCACCCGCCTCGTCCTCATCATCCTGGGCAGCCGCAGCGGGGGCAGGAGCGGGCTGCTGGCTGGCGGGCGGAGCAATGGGTTCAAACAGGCCCCGGTCATTTTTGACAACCATCGCAAGGATGCGGTCCTCGTCATAGACAATAGCCCGCAACAGATTGACCGGACTGGCTTTGGTGTCAGGCTGGGTGGTCAGGATCTTGAGCTTCTGTCCCTCGCGGATCGTGCCGTCCTTGAGGCGCGGGCCGATGGTTCCATAGGCATCGCGGGCTTCGGACGGCGCCACCCCATTCGCCACCAGCAATTTGTCGAATGTATCATTCTTGCGCGCCAGCATGAATTTTTCTGCGGGGGGCGGCGCATCCGGCCCCTTGGTCACACGCATCGGAATGGTTGTGACATTTTCAGGAGCCACCGTGACGCGGATGTTGGAAAAAGCCGTATCGCTGACCGTCGTGTCGCGACGCAGCGGATCGCTGCCCGCCAGAGGCAAAGTGCGCGCCAGCATTTGCTGGGGTGCGACCAGCAATGTCGGAACAAGTCTGGCACGGGCCGCCACCAGAGCCGCCGCGCGGATTTCCTCGACCTGTTCCTCGACCTGGCTGTCGGAAAGAGTGAGAAACGGCCCGTCCGGATCAGCCACACTCAACAACGGCTTTTTCTGCACAAAGGCTTCGTTCTCGTCGGCGCGGATCAGGGGCTGGTCAATCTTGGGCACGGGCTGGTCGCCACCGGCAAAAATCTGCTGCGGGTTGAAATTCGGAATGTCACTGACCGCACCCGACAGGTTCAACGCGAGCTTGGTGGAGACGCGGACGAAGGGCTTGATGCGCATGACTTCGCGGTCATCGATTTTGACAGCGGTCTGGATGCGCAAAGCCTGGCGGGCCGACAGGTTCTCGACGAGAGGGACCAGACGGTCACCCCGTTGCACCGACCCGTCGAAAACCGTGCGTATGCGCTGGGTCGCATCCGAGACCAGTTCCGGCACAAAGGCCAGCATGCTGCGCTTGTCGGTCGAGGCGAGGATGGCCAGACCCAGCAGGACCGCGCCGCCCAGTCCGACCAGAGCCGTAGCCGTCAGCCAGCGGATATTGACCGAACGCCGGTCAAACGGCAGGCCGGCGCTCGTGACAGCCATAGGCGGCAACACACCGAGATTGGGTGTCGCGCCTCCTTGTCGCATCAGGTTGGGCCGGCTCATCTGTCGCATCATTCTGTCTGTATAAAGGGGTTTGTCGGAAATGTGGAGACACAAGCGGTTGCCAATGCCGAACCCTGTGGATTTGAACTCAGGCCCTGGCGGTTTTGGTTCCGGTGATGGAGACGTGGGATTTAATGGAGAGGTTGGATGGCCTCCACAATACCCGTTCGCATATCTAACAGGCACAAGGCTGGATCTTCAGTGGGCAGTTGCATTGTGCTGAGGCACACAAATCAACGGAAATC
>Ga0114963_10001969_pt1 | contig 13978 bp, 13 predicted proteins | sample C_131016_EF_Meta_FD_87019 | JGI IMG/M metagenome (GOLD analysis project Ga0114963, IMG submission 87019) | Freshwater microbial communities from Lake Croche, Canada to study carbon cycling - C_131016_EF_MetaG | ecosystem: Environmental > Aquatic > Freshwater > Lake | place: Lake Croche, Canada...
CCTCGGTCGCGTTTCATCAGTTTGGGCAGTGGCAAACTGATGGTTCGGTGCAACTTTTTGGTGGCTGGGATGGTTGGCTCGATGGCCAGCAGAGCCGCGATTTCGTTCATGTCGACGACGTGGTGGCAGTCAACTTATGGTGTGCTGAGCGTGCGCTCGAGACGAGCTCGGTAACAGGTATCTACAACTGCGGAACCGGTCGCGCGGAACCCTTTAACGCGGTCGCTGAGGCGCTCATTAACGCGCTGCGGCGTCACGCCGGTGCGCTTCCACTGTCTTTGAACGAGTTGGTGACGAAGCAGTTGATTCGTTATCAAAACTTTCCCGATGCGCTGAAAGGGAAGTATCAAAGTTTTACGCAGGCCGATTTGACCCGACTGCGCGCGGCCGGGTGTCCGGTCGCGATGCGCGGCGTCGCGCAGGGGGTGGCGGATTATGTCGATTGGCTGGTGCAATCCGCGTGAGAGGCGCGATGCGGGCGCAAGGCACAACACTTCGGTGGCGTCGTCGAACTGGAGCGGCTTATCTGCTCGCAGGGCTCCTCGCCGGTGCCGCATTCGGTCAAAGTGCCTCGTCGGTGGCGGCTGAACCGCGATCACCAGCGTTGCAGCAACGCACCAAGCAGGCGCACGCGAATGCTGCGCCGGTGGAGGTCAACGGCGCGAGCGCAGCGCAACTGCAGACGATTGCGGGTATCGGGCCAGCGATGCTGGCGCGGATTCTGGCTGAGCGTGCGCGTGCACCGTTTCAGTCGATGCAGGATCTCGACCAACGCGTGCGCGGCGTCGGACCGAAAACGGTCGAGCGTTGGCAGGCCGCCGGGCTTTTGGTCGCTCCCCCCTCCAAGGCAGCGAGCAAGGATCTGAAGGCCATCGCGGGCTCCTCGCGGCCGGCGTTGCCGCTTGTGGGCGTTGGCGGGGCGAATCCGGCGATCTTGCAAGGGGGCACGCCGGTCGCGGATCCACGCGGAAGAATTTTGACGGTCCCGTGACGACTGAGCTTCAAGCTTCGCGCGGCTGGGAGGGTTGGCGCAGGCGGCTGTGGTTGTATGCGCGCCTCACCCGATTGCATCGACCGATCGGGTCGCTGCTCTTGCTCTGGCCGACGGCTTGGGCACTCTGGATCGCGAGTGCCGGCCTGCCATCGTGGCGTTGGATCGTCATCTTTGCGCTGGGCACCTTGCTCATGCGTTCGGCCGGTTGTGCAATCAACGACTGGGCGGATCGGGATTTTGACCGACATGTCGCGCGCACCAAAGACCGTCCCTTGACGGCAGGCGCGATCCGCGGACGCGAAGCCCTCGCGGTCGCCGGCACGCTGGCCCTGTTGGCGGGGGCGTTGCTGTGGTGGCTGAATTCCCTGGCGCGTGGCCTCGCTGTGCTGGCGCTCTTGGTCGCGGTGATTTACCCGTTTTGTAAACGCTTTTTGCCGATTCCGCAGGCCGTCCTTGGGGTCGCGTTTGGCATGGGCATTCCGATGGCATTTGCCGCTGTGACAGCCCAAGTCGGGACCACGGCCTGGGCGCTGTTTGCCGCCAATTGGTTCTGGACGCTGGCCTACGATACCGAGTACGCGATGGCCGATCGGGAAGACGATTTGCGCATTGGAATCCGTACCGCGGCGATCACCTTCGGGCGTTGGGATACCACGGCGGTGCTGCTGTGCTACGCAGTCGCGCTCGCCATCCTGGCCTGGGTGGGTGTTCGTGAAGGCTATGGCCTGGCCTGGAACGGGGGCCTACTCGGTGCTGCTTTGGTGGCCGCGCGCCACTTGTGGTGGATTCGAGGCCGCGATCCGCAGGCTTGTTTGCGCGCATTCCACGACAACACCTGGTTTGGTTGCGCGATTTTTGCAGGCTTGCTCGTCCAGACCTGGCCCTGAGCGCGCTGCGGACTCGATCCAATTGACTTAGGGCACTCGTCCTAATCGACGCTCGCCTGATCGCCCAATTCCCCCGCACGCTGAAACGCGGCTTCCACGGCCGCTTCGATCCCCGCCGCGACGCCATGGTTTGCCTGCATCGACAGCGCTGCCGCCGTTGTGCCCCCGGGTGAGGTCACTTGCTCGCGCAAGCGCGCCGGGGATTCGGTGGACTCAGCCGCCAGCTTGGCAGCGCCGCGAAACGTCGCGATGGTGAGTTCCTGCGCCGTTGCAGGCGGCAGGCCGAGTCGAGTCCCGGCCGCGATCATCGCTTCCATCCAGTAAAAAACATAGGCGGGGCCGCTGCCCGAGAGGGCCGTCACGGTGTCAAGGTCCCGCTCTACGGAAACCCACAGGGTTTCACCGACGGCAGCCATGATGCGTTGCGCCAAGTCCCGATCAGCGGGCGTGGTGGCCGGGCCACTGAATAGCCCCGTCATGCCAGCACCCACGAGCGCAGGCGTGTTGGGCATCGCGCGTACGATCCGCGCGTAGCCGGAAAGCCAGCGGCTTAGATCGGTGGTCCGAATGCCGGCGGCAATGCTCACCACGGTAGCCTGGCCGATGTGGGGTGCGAGAGCCTGCGCCACGGCGCGCAGTTGCTGTGGTTTGACGGCCAGAACGATAGCGTCGACTGCAAGCGCGCCCGCCTGCTCGGCCTCGCCGAGCGAGCCAAACACCGGCAGGGCGGGGGCAGCGAACTGTGCGCTGAGTTCGCTGCGGCGTTGCGCTGAGGTTTCAACCACGCCTGCAACGACGATCGCGGTAGTGTCCGATTGCGGGTTCGCGCCCAAGCCGCCGATCAGAGCGCCGGCCATGTTGCCGCCGCCGATCAGGCAAATGCGTTGCGCGGGTGGTGCGAGCGGTTTCATGGTGGGGTCTCCTTGCCCTCAGAGTTTTTGTTGATCCTGGATTTTTCGTTCACGCTCAGGTGCCTTGGGCGTAGTCCGAGGGCACCTAATGCGCCCCCGTAAATGATTGCGGCGCCCAGCACCGTCGTCAGGGTCAGAATCATTCGCAGCACGGGCGATTGGTCGGGTGCTTGCCAGTCGAGCCACTGGCGCGCGCTCCAACAGAAGGCGATGAGAGCGCTCAGCGCCGCAGCAATCCGCAGGCATAAGAGCCGCCAACCGGGTTGTGGCTGCCACGCGCCGGCTCTGACTAAGCCCCAGAGCAACAAGCCCGCATTCATCCAGGCGCCCCCTGAAATCGCGGCGGCCAATCCCGCGTGATCCAACCAAGGCACCAGAATCAGATTGAGCCCCTGGGTCGCGAGCAGCACGGCGATTCCGATTCGCACCGGTGTCTTGACGTCCTGCCGTGCGTAAAAGCCGGGCGCCAATACTTTGATCGCGATCAAGGGCAACAGACCGCCGGCGTAGGCGACCACGGCCTGCGCCGTCATGACGACATCGTGATGGCGAAAGTGACCGTAGTGAAACAGCAAAGCAGTCAGGGGCTCCGCGAGCAGCGCCATGCCCACGGCCGCCGGCATGGCGGTCAGTAGGCTGAGGCGCAAGCCCGAATCAAGCAGTTGGATGGCACGGTTTTGATCGCTCGCCCGATGGGCTGCCGCCAAGGTCGGTAGCAGAACGGTACCCATCGCGACGCCGAGGAGCGCGGTCGGGAATTCCATCAGTCGGTCGGCGTAGGTAATCCAGGAAACGGAGCCGCTGGCGAGCCGTGACGCGATCTGTGTATTGAGGATGAGCGAGATCTGGGCGACCGAGACCGCGAGGGTCGCGGGTGCCATTTTCCCCAGGAGCGAGCGCACGCGCGGGTCTGCGCACGATTCCTTGAGGGCCCGGTAGGGGTTACGACCAAGGCGTGGCAGTAGCCCGAGCCGGGCTAGGGCAGGCAATTGGATCGCGAGCTGGAGCACGCCCCCCAGCATGACTCCGGCTGCAAGTGCCAGCACCGGTGGATCGAAGCGGTCGGCAAAGGCCCAGGCGACCGCGATCATCGACAGGTTCAAGAGCACTGGGGTCGCCGCCGGGATGGCAAAACGTCGCCAGGTATTGAGCACCCCGCCGGCAAGTGCGACCATCGAGATCAACAGGATGTACGGGAACATCCAGCGTGTCATTAGCACTGCGGCGTCGAACGCCAAAGCTTGTTGGCGCAGGCCACTCGCCATCGCGAGTACCAGGAGGGGGGCGGCTACGACCCCCGCGACGGAGACGATGACCAACACCCAAAACAGCAGGGTCGCGACCCGTTCGATCAAGCGCTTGGCCTCGGCGTGGTCGTTTTCGTCGTCAGCGCCGCGCACCTGCGCCAACAAGGGAACGAAAGCTTGCGCGAAGGCGCCTTCGGCGAACAGTCGGCGCAGCAGGTTGGGCAGTCGAAACGCCACAAAGAACGCGTCGGTGAGCGCACTCGCACCAAAGAGCGTCGCCGTAAGGTTTTCCCGGGCCAGACCGGTGATTCGCGACAGGAGGGTAAGTGCCGAGACGGTGCCCGCTGCGCGCAGAAAATTCATGCCAAACATTTCACGGCTGTTGCCAATAGAAGTCAAGCGGGGTTATGCTTGAAGGCTTTCCCATTTCAGCCCACAAAACCGCATGGCCAACATCGCTTCAGCCCGTAAACGCGCTCGTCAGGACGTCAAGCTTAACGCCGCCAATTCCAGCCTGCGCTCCAGTTTGCGCACCGCGGTCAAAGCGGCCCGCAAAGCGATCGATGGCGGCGACAAGGCCGCGGCCGAAGCCGTTTTTCGCGCGGCCTCGAGCACGATCGACCGTATCGCTGACAAGAAAATCATTCACAAGAATAAAGCGGCGCGCCACAAGAGCCGTTTAGCGGCTGCCCTGAAAGCGATGGCCCCCGCGGCCGCTTAAGCCCGGGGCTCCTCTTACTCAGGGCTCCCCGAACCGAGTCCGCCTGTCGCGAGGCGGACCTAAGCTGGGCTAGACAGCACAGGCGGTGTAGGCAGTGGCGAGCGGGCGCCGAAGATCGCACTGCCCACGCGTACCAATGTGGCGCCCTCCGCGATCGCGTCTTCTAAGTCGTTCGACATGCCCATCGAGAGCGTGTCCCAAGCTTGGCAACTTGGCGCCTTGATCGCTTCCAAGCGCGCCCGAATGGTCTCAAACAGCGCTCGCGTCTGCGCAAATTGCGCGCGAACGATGGCCGATTCTTCGCTCGCTTGCGCGATCACCATGATGCCGCGCAAGCACAGCGCGCGTTCGAGCCCGGCGTGAGTGGCGAGCTGGCAGACCAGCTCGGTTGCTTCCTCGGGCTCGCAGCCGCTCTTGCTGGCTTCGCCGCTGATGTTGACCTGGATGCATACCTGGAGGGGCGGGCGCTCAGGGGGGCGCTGCTCGGCGAGGCGCAGCGCGATCCGTTCGCTTGCGACACCGTGGACCCAGTCAAAGTGCTGTGCGACCAGGCGGGTTTTGTTCGACTGTAAGGGGCCGATGAAATGCCAGCTAAGGGACGGTGTCTGCTCACCGAGCGCAAGGATTTTCTCGACGCCTTCCTGCACATAATTTTCGCCAAAAGCGCGCTGACCGGCCGCAATGGCGGCGCGCACGGCGTCCACTCCAAAGGTTTTCGACACCGCGAGCAGCTGCACGCTGTGCGCAGGGCGTCCGGCGGCTTGCTCAGCCCTGGCAATGCGCGAATGAAGTGCCTGCAGGGCATCGGCGATCGGTTCAGCCTTATGCAAGGGAGGCGTCCTGAGACTTGCGCGTGCGCGATCCCGCGTAGAGATCAAAGCGAAACAAGCGACACTCGATGGCCCCGTTAAAGAGCGGCGTGCGTCGCGACTCCGCGAGGCGCAAGCGCCGCGGTAGGCTGGGGTCGCTGGTCAAGAGGGAGGCGCTCCAGTCGTTGAAGCGGTGCTTGAGCAAGGTGGCAAAACTGGGCCAGAACCGGTCTGCTTGCGCCAGAGATTGGCGCCCGCCCAGGTCGAGGCGCTCGCCATAGGGCGGGTTTGTGATCAGCAGCCCCTGCGGGGCAGGCGCCTGGTCAAGGTTAAGAACGTCGAGTTGGCGCAGCACGATGGCGTTTGTGGGCAACTGCGCGGCAGCCAGGTTGTGTTGGGCCGCCGCAATCGCTGCAACGGAAATGTCGCTCGCGAAGATACGCGCTGGCGTCCCAGGAAAATCCTCGGCCGGCTTGAAGGGACCGTCGCTGCGCATCGTTACGTGCTTTTGCGCGCCCGGTTTTACCGCAGTCGCGGCCGCTCGCACCTGAGCCCAGAGTCGGGCGTCGAAGTCGAGCGTGCGCTCAAACGCGAAGCGTCGTCGCGCCCCGGGCGGGCGGCCGCTGGCGATATCGGCAGCTTCGATGGCCAAGGTCCCCGATCCACAGAACGGGTCTAGCAAGACTTGGTCTGCCGTCCAACCGGCCAGGTACAACATGCCGGCAGCCAGGTTTTCTTTTAGCGGGGCTTCGAAGCCCTCGCGTCGCCAGCCGCGCTTAAACAGCGCCTCGCCCGACCAGTCCAGATAGAGCGTACAGCGCTGCGCCTCGAGGTGGGCAAACACGCGGCGCGCGGGGCGGTGGGTGTCAATCGAGGGACGCTCGCCGCTACGCTGGCGACAGCGGTCGACGATGCCATCCTTGATGCGCTGCAAGGCGAAATGCAGGCTCTGGAGAGGCGAGCGTTGCGCGGTGATATCGATGCGAAGCGAGGCCAGCGCCTCGTGCCACTGCTCCCAACCGGTGTCGACGGCGATGCGGTAAAGGTCATTCTCGTCGCGATAATCACCCTGCGCGACCTCTCGGAGGACGCGGCTCGCGATGCGCGAGTGCAGATTGGCTGCCATGCCGATGGCCGCGTCGCCCTCAAAGCGCACGCCGCCGCCCGTCTGCGCGAGGATGGTTGCTCCCAGTGCCTCGAGTTCAAGCCCAAGGATGGCCTCGAGGCCACGTGGGCACGGCGCATGAAAACGCAGGCGCGTTGTGGTCATTCAGCGCCGGCTACAAGTCCGGCCACAGGTCCAGCCACCGGTCCAGTCACCGCTCCGGCTACAGGTCCAGCCAACGGCTTGCGCGACTGGCGTTCAAGTGCTCGTTCTACAAAATCTAATCGATCTTGTCCCCAGAATGGTTCGCCGGCGACAACATACCAGGGCACCCCAAATACGCCGAGCTGGCGCGCGCGTTCGCTGCTTTCGGCAAATTGCCCGGCACGCGCGGGGGCTGCTGCAAGCAGGGCCGGTCCGTCCAGTCCGCACTCGTGCGCCAGCGTGAGCAGGACGTCGGAGTCGGCGATGTCCAGCTCATCGGCCCAAACTGCGCGCCCGATCCGTGCGAGGAATGCGAGCGCCGCTCGGGGTGAGACCTCGTCCTGCGCTGCGAGCACCATTCCGGTCGCGCTGGCGGCGGGGGTAGGGAAAAATTTTGGTTGCAGGTTGAGCGGCAGGCCGAGCTGGTCGCGCCATCGCTTAAGTTCCCAGATACGGTAATCGCGGCGCGCTGCAGGCCGTTGCGGAAGTGCCAAGAAGCCATGCTCGCCGAGGTAACTGGGGTCAACCGCATGAAGCCGAACGTCAGCCTGCTGGCGCTCGAGGATGCTGAGGAGTTGCGCCTGCCCCAGATAGACCCAGGGCGAGACCGCAGCAAAATAAAAGTCGAGGCTCGGGCGGATAGATGACATCGAGAAGGACTCCAAAAGGGTCGGCGAGCCAGCGCTCAAAATGGCTTAACAACGACGAGGATCGATACCGCAAGCAGCCCGAGTACGGGGATTTCGTTAAACCATCGATACCAAACGTGGCTTCGACGGTTCTCGCCAAGCACGAAACGGCGCAGGATGCGTCCACAGAGGATCTGGTAGGCCACGAGCGCGACAACGATCAACAGTTTTGCGTGCATCCAGCCATTACCCGGCCCGCGGCCAATGCCATAGCCGAGCCAGAGCCAAGCCCCGAACGCGATCGCGAGTCCCATCAACGGGTGGGTAAAGCGATACAGCCGACGCGCCATGCCGAGCAGACGCTCACGTTCAGCGCCGTGGACGGCTGCTGCCTCGGCGAGGCCAGCGGCGGCGCTCGACGGTGTTACCGGCACCTGCGCAAGGTTGACGAAGATGCGCGGCAAGTAAAAAAGGCCAGCGAACCAGGAAGTTACAAAAACGATATGGAGTGCTTTGATCCAGAGCATGGTGGCATTAGCGACGGATTTCACCGTTCCCGAGTACGACCCATTTTTGTGACGTCAGGCCTTCGAGGCCAACCGGTCCGCGGGCGTGCAAGCGGTCAGTCGAGATGCCAATCTCAGCACCCAGACCAAATTCAAAGCCATCGGCGAAGCGCGTCGATGCGTTCACCATAACCGAAGCCGAATCGACCTCTCGCAAAAACCGCATGGCGTTGCTGTGGTCATTCGTGACGATGGCGTCGGTGTGATGCGAGCCATAGTCGGCAATATGTGCAATCGCTTGGTCGAGATCGTCGACGACTCGAATCGCCAGGATGGGTGCGAGGTATTCCGTACGCCAGTCCTCCTCGCTAGCCGCTGTTGTTGCCACGCCGTGGCCTGCGAGCAAGGCTTGCGTGGTGGCACAGCCACGCAGCTCAACGCCCTTGCTCGCGTAGATCGCCCCGATACGCGGTAAGAACGTCGGCGCGATTGACCTGCAAACCAGTAAGGTTTCCATCGTATTGCAGGGCGAATAGCGCTGTGTTTTGGCGTTGTCGGCAATGCGGATGGCCATCTCCAGATGGGCCGCGCCATCGACGTAAACGTGGCACACGCCATCGAGGTGTTTGATGACGGGGACCCTGGCTTCCTGGGTGATGCGCTCGATTAGACCCTTGCCACCTCTTGGAATGATCACGTCAACCCACTGCGGGCTACTGATGAGGGCTCCGACGGCGGCGCGGTCGGTGGTTTGAACCACTTGTACGCACTGCTCGGCGAGGCCCACTTCCGCCAAACCCTGCGCGATACATCGCGCGAGCGCGGTGTTACTCAAGATCGCCTCGCTACCACCGCGCAGAATCGTCGCGTTACCCGCTTTTAAGCAGAGTGCAGCGGCGTCGATCGTCACATTCGGCCGCGACTCGTAGATGATGCCGATCACGCCCAGGGGCACGCGCATCCGTCCAACCCGGATCCCGCTGGGTTGCGGGCGCAGGTCGGTGATTTCCCCGATGGGATCGGGGAGCGCCGCGATCTGTTCGAGTCCTTCGCCCATGCTGTGCAGCACCGCTTCGTTGAGCACCAGTCGATCGACCAGGGCATCCTCGAGACCCCGGCTGCGGGCATTGGCGATGTCTTCGTCGTTGGCGCGAACCAATTCGCTGCGCTGGGCCTGGAGGGACTTTGCGATCGCGCGCAGAGCGTCGTTTTTTGTCCGCGTCGATGCGCGCGCGAGTTGCGCGGCAGAGCGGCGGGCCTGCTGGCCCAGTTGTTCGATGTGAGTGGTCGGGTTCATGGGGTCATGCGCAGCATTCACAGGAGACGTCTTTCGCCGCGTTCAAAGACATTCGGTGAAGACGGGCGCGCCCGCGATGAGGAGGGCGACGCGGATTAGAGACTGCCAATGATCCCCGCTCTCGAGCCCTTTGGCAATCCGGTCGGCGTTGGCGCATTCGGCAAGCGCTGTTTCCGCGACAGCGCCCGCATTGCCGCGCCGTAACGCGAGTTCGAAGAGGCGTTCGCGCGCTCCAAAGACGCGCAGTTGGCGCATTGAAGTCGTGAGCGGTCGGCCTTGAGCCCGATCGGAGGCTAGCCGCGCGAGCGTTCGACAGGCGTCGGCCAGTGCCCACAGCACCAGTGGAACCGCGGCCGCCTCGGCGCGCAGACCCTCGAGCGCGCGCAGCGCACGGGACGCGTCGCCCGCCAGCATCGCATCGACGGCGTCAAACGCATCGAAGCGGGCAACGTCGGCAAGTGCACGTTCAACCATCGTCGGGTCCAGCGTTCCGGGCGGGCAAAGTAGGGCCAGCTTGCGAATCTCCTGATGGGCTGCGAGCAAGTTGCCTTCGACCCGCTGCGCCATCAGCGCGAGCAAGTCCTCATCGGCGCGTTGCCCCTGGCGGGCGAGCCGCCCACCGATCCAGGCGCCGAGTTTGTTGCGCTCGATCGGAAAAATCGCCACGCAAAGCGCCGCGCGCTCGACCCGTTGCCACCAGGCAGACTCCTGGGTCGCTCGCTCGAGCCGCGGGCTCGTCACCAGGAGACGAAGCTGCCCGTCGGCGCGTTCGGCAAGAGCCTCGCCGATACGCGCAATGGTCTCGCCGAGTTCGCGATTGGGTCGCGTGGCACCAAAGCGGAGCTCGAGGAAGCGGCGCTCGGCAAAGAGCGATAAGCCGTTTGCCGCGGCAAGCAAATGTTCGGCTTTCAGGCTGCGATCAACCGGGATGACCTCGCGTTCAACGAACCCATCGCTGCGCGCCCGCGTGCGCAACGCATCAGCCGCCTCGAGCTGTAGCAAGCTTTCATCGCCATGCAGCCAAACGAGGTCGGGCCAACCGGGCGAGGCGCCGGTACCGTCCTGGCCCAGTCGAGCGAGCAAGGCTTCGAGTCGCAGCGCGGGCATGGTCGAGCCTGCGCCTTAATCGAGAGGCCGCACGTTGGCCAGTTGACGGAGCAGTTGCTGCACCAGATCGATCGTCATGTCGCGGTAGAGCAGGGCATCTTCCTCGCGCTTGGCGGCGAGCTGCTGGGCGTCGGCTGCGGTCACGTCGCGGGTGAGCAGAATCGTGGTGGGGGCAATCATTTCGTGACCACGGCCGTCGTGCAGACGCCACTGCAGTTGCAGCCGGAGCTGGTACTCGCGGGCACTACCGGTGCGTGAAAAGCCGAGCACCTGGCGGTCTTGGGTCTCGCTCAGGATTTCAAGCCAGGCTTGCGCCTGGGTCGGCGTATCGACCACCTCGGTGCCGCCAATCGAACGCAGCGTTCGTTTGAATTCCGTACCAACCAGCGAGTTGGCGCTGAAGCTGGTGTAGAGCTTCGCGAAGGGGAGGCGGGCCGCCTCGCTGCCACGCAGCTGAAAGCCGCAGCCGCCGAGCCAGCTCGCGAGGACGATCCCCCACAGAATGCGAAGCCGCTGACGGTGGCGAGGAAGCATTGCGCTCAAACCACCAGATTGACCAGTCGACCCGGAACGACAATGACTTTGCGCGGCGCCTGCCCCGCTGCGCTGCGTTGATAGGCCTCGCTTGCTTGTGCGCCGGCGGCGATGGTTTCCTGGTCGGCATCGGCCGCGACCGAGACCGAGCCGCGAACCTTGCCATTAATCTGCAAAATGAGCGTGATCTGGCTCCGTATGAGCGCAGCTTCGTCGACGACGGGCCAAGCCGCATCGATCAACTCGCCACCGATCTCGACAAAGCCGCAGCCACTCCAAATGGCGTGCGTGATGTGCGGGACCACCGGCGCGAGTACCCGCAGCAAGATGCCCAGACCCTCGGTGAGGACGGCATGTGCCCCATGGCCGTTTGCCTCTTGGCCGTTTGCCTCGTGCGCTGCGCTTGCGACACCTTCGAGAACGTTGAGCATCTTCATCGCCGCCGACACGACGGTGTTGTACTGACGGCGAGCAAAATCAAAGTCGGCCTGGCGCAACAGCGTATGCAGCTCGCGGCGCGCTTCGAGCAGGGCTTCGCTGAGCTCCTGAATTTCTTTGGCACTCGGCGCGCAGGCGGCAATCTTTTCGGCCGCACGCGCGCGCAAACGTTCCTGAATCGCTGTCCGATGCTGATAAGCGAGCGCCCACAGGCGCCGCAGGAAACGCTGCGCGCCCTCAACCCCGGAGCCCGACCATTCGAGTGTTTGCTCGGGCGGACTGGCAAACATCGTGAAGAGGCGGGCGGTGTCGGCACCATACTGGTCAATCTGGGCCTGGGGGTCGATGCCATTGTTTTTTGACTTCGACATTTTTTCGATGCCCCCGACCTGAACCGGGGCGCCGTCGGCCTTCAAAGTCGCACCGCGACTGCGGCCCTTTTCATCGTGGCTAACCTCCACCTCGGCCGGGTTAAACCAGGTTTTGCGCCCGGCAGCGTCTTCGCGGTAGAAGGTGTCGTTGAGCACCATGCCCTGTGTGAGCAGGTTGCTGAAGGGTTCGTCGAATTGCACCAGACCCAGGTCGCGCATGACCCGAGTCCAGAAGCGCGCGTACAGCAAGTGCAGCACCGCGTGTTCGATGCCACCGATGTACTGATCCATCGGCATCCAGTAGTCGTTGCGGGTGTCGACCATGGCGCTCTTCGCGTCGGGCGAGCAGTAGCGCATGAAGTACCAGGATGAATCGACAAAGGTATCCATGGTGTCGGTTTCGCGACGCGCCGGTGCCTGGCAGCGTGGACAGGTCGTGCGCCAGAAACGCTCGTCTTTGGCGAGCGGGTTGCCGCTGCCATCGGGAACCAGGTCTTCGGGTAACACGACGGGCAATTGATCGTCAGGGACGGGCACCGCCCCGCAGGCCGCACAGTGGATGATTGGGATTGGCGTACCCCAATAACGCTGGCGCGACACACCCCAGTCGCGCAGACGCAAGGTAGCGCGAGTCTCGCCCAGGCCGCGCTCGCGCAGACGCGCAAGCACCCGCTCAACCGCGGCCGGATGGCCAAGGCCGTCGAGTTCGCCGCTTTGAACGCAGACACCACGCGTCTTGTCGGCGTACCAGTCGGCCCAGCGCTCAGGGTCGAAGGTCTCGCCCCCGACCGCGATGACTTGTTGAATGGGAAGCCCGTACGTGCGCGCAAAGGCAAAATCGCGCTCGTCGTGTGCGGGGACCCCCATGACCGCGCCGTCTCCGTAGCTCATCAGGACGTAGTTTCCGACCCAGACCGGAATCGGCTCGTGGGTCAGCGGGTGCTCAACGAAAAGCCCAGTTGCCACGCCTTCTTTCTCGCGCGTGGCGAGGTCTGCCTCGGCGACGCCGCCCGCTCGGCAGCGCTCGATGAAAGCGGCGATGTCGGGGCGCCCCTGCGCTGCGAGCGCAGCCACGGGGTGCTCAGGCGCCACGGCGACGAAACTGACGCCCATGATGGTGTCGGCGCGCGTGGTGAATACGTACAAACGGCCTTCGCCCAGGAGCTCGCCGTCGGCGCCGCGCAGCTGGTGGGGGAAGGCAAAGCGGACCCCCTCGGAGCGCCCGATCCAATTCGCCTGCATGGTTTTCACCCGTTCGGGCCAGCCGAGTTGGTCGAGCCCGGCGATGAGCTCATCGGCGTAGTTCGAAATCGCCAGGTAGTACATCGGGATTTCGCGCTTTTCGACGAGTGCGCCGCTGCGCCACCCACGGCCGTCGATCACTTGTTCGTTGGCCAATACGGTTTGATCGATCGGGTCCCAGTTGACGCTGCCGGTGCGCAAGTACGCGATACCGCGCTCCAGCATGCGCAGAAACAACCATTGATTCCATCGGTAGTAGGACGGCGAACAGGTCGCGACTTCGCGCGACCAGTCGATCGCCAACCCCATCGATTGCATCTGCGCCTTCATGTGGGCGATGTTCGACCACGTCCACGCAGCGGGCGCGACGCCGTTGGCCATCGCAGCGTTTTCAGCCGGTAGACCAAATGCATCCCAGCCCATGGGCATCAACACGTTAAATCCGTTCATGCGCAGGTGACGCGCCATCACATCGTTGATGGTGTAGTTGCGCACGTGACCCATGTGCAATTTGCCCGATGGGTAGGGCAGCATCGAACAGGCGTAATACTTTCCGCGCGGGAAACGTGGGTCGTTTTCTTGGGCGCGCCAGACATCGAGCGCGCTCCAGTGGGCCTGAGCGTCGCGCTCGACTTGCTGCGGGAGATATTTTTCTTGCATGGGCTGGGCGGGCGAACGCGGGCGGCGCTCGGCGAAGGGTTTGATCGGCTTAGCCTTCCATCATACTGCTCGCCCAGACGCACGAACATCGCACCAGGAGCCCGCAAAGAATGAAAGCATTTTTAATCGATCCGGCCAGCCAAACGGTTTCCGCCGTTGAATTGTCGGGGGGCCTGGAACAAATTTGCGAGTGGATTGGCTTTTCGACGGTCGATTCCGACGAGATCAACGCAGCCGGCGATCGCCTTTTTTTTGACGAGCGGTGTTTTATCCGCAATACGCCCGGTGCGGGCCGTTTCAAGTTTGCCACCGAGGC
>Ga0114963_10001971_pt1 | contig 13969 bp, 13 predicted proteins | sample C_131016_EF_Meta_FD_87019 | JGI IMG/M metagenome (GOLD analysis project Ga0114963, IMG submission 87019) | Freshwater microbial communities from Lake Croche, Canada to study carbon cycling - C_131016_EF_MetaG | ecosystem: Environmental > Aquatic > Freshwater > Lake | place: Lake Croche, Canada...
ATTCTTGAACACGGCTGGCACTTAAGCCGGTTAATACTTTACCTTCTTTATCGAGAACACCTGCAGTATTGGTGAGCAGGAGCAATTTTTCAGCTTGCAGGGTGATGGCGAGCTTACCGGCTACGAGGTCGGCATTGATATTGTAGGCTTCGCCGTTTTCACCCACACCCAGGGGGGCGATAACGGGGATGAAGTTACGGCTAGAAAGCAAGTTGATAATTTCCGGGTCAATACGCACCACTTCCCCAACTTGGCCAATATCAATGTCTTCTTCACCCGTTGTGGGGTTGCTCAGCATGAGCTTGCGTGCGTGGATGAAATTACCGTCCTTACCAGTCAGGCCCACCGCATGGCCGCCCTGCTTGTTGATAAAAGTTACGATGTCTTGATTGACTAGGCCACCCAAGACCATCTCAACCACGTCTAGGGTTTCTTCATCGGTCACACGCATGCCTTGAATGAATTCAGACTGCTTGCCTACTCGACTTAAAATTGCACCAATTTGAGGACCCCCGCCGTGGACCACAACAGGGTTAATGCCGACCAATTTCAGCAATACGATGTCGCGCGCAAAACTTTCTTGCAGATTGACATCCGTCATGGCGTTTCCGCCGTATTTGATGACAATGGTGCGGTTGTGGAAGCGCTGCAAATAGGGCAGTGCTTCAATCAGCACCTTGGCTTTTTGTTCGGCAGTGGTATGAGCACTCATCTCGGGCCTCAAAAAATAATTTGTGAAATTGTACCGCTTTTGTGCGCTGCCGCAGCTAGCCTTTAACGCGCTGGGGGAGCGCGAGGATGGCGTCGCGGTTGGTGGGGCTGAACACTTTTGCGGCAGCCTCGGAATAGGGTAGCCACATTTGGGAAATATGCTCTCGGGGCGAGAGGGTGACGGGTATGGGCGAGGGGATTTCTAAGCTAAACACGTGTTCCAGGTTTTGATCTACGCCGGGCGCGAAGCGGTGCTTCCAAGCGTAGTAAATATCATAGCTCGCCGATTGCTTCCAATCTCGCAACACGTGACCAGGAGCATTAGCGTCAAGGCCTGTTTCTTCTCCTACCTCACGTATCGCGGTTTGCATTAAGGGCTCGTTCTCTGCATCTAGGCTGCCTGTGACCGATTGCCAAAACCCCGGGTTCGCCGCCCGCTCCAACATCAGCACCTGCAAATCAGGCGTGTGAATGACCACCAGCACCGAGATAGGTATTTTATAGGCGGTCATCCTGCCTCGCGCTTAGCGCAGCTTAATGTGCAATTCGCGCAATTGCTTTTCGTCTACCGGGCTGGGCGCATCGGTCAACATACATTGCGCGCGCTGCGTTTTCGGGAAGGCAATCACATCACGGATTTGCTCGGCACCCGACATCATGGCGGTGAGGCGATCGAAACCAAATGCAATACCGCCGTGAGGGGGCGCGCCATATTGCAAGGCATCCAGCAAGAACCCAAATTTAGCCTTCGCTTCTTCGGCACCGATATTCAAGGCACGGAATACAGCCGACTGCACCTCCTCGCGATGAATACGCACTGAACCGCCGCCAATTTCCCACCCATTCATCACCACATCATAGGCGCGGGCTAAGGCTTGACCGGGGTCGTTCTCCACGAAGCTTTCATGGCCTGCTTTAGGAGCTGTAAAAGGGTGATGAAGGGCAACCCAACGCTTGTCTTCGTCGTCGTATTCAAACATGGGGAAATCCACTACCCATAGGGGTTTCCACCCACCCACAGACAAGCCGCGTTCATGGCCAATCTTTACGCGTAGTGCGCCCAAGCTATCATTCACTACCTTGGCTTTGTCAGCAGCAAAGAAAATCAAATCGCCATTCTCAGCACCGGTGCGCTTGAGAATTTCAGCAAGCACATTCTCGGGTAAGAATTTAACGATGGGAGATTGCAGTCCAGTCTCATTGACTTGAGTGACATCGTTGACCTTAATGTAGGCCAAGCCTTTGGCGCCATAGATCGCAACGAAGGTGGTGTAATCGTCGATCTCTTTGCGGCTCAGCGTTCCCCCAGCTGGTATGCGCAATGCCGCCACACGACCATTGGGGAGATCCGCTGCCGCACGGAATACTTTAAAGTCTACCGTCTTCATCACATCGCTGAGTTCGGTGAACTCAAGCGGAATACGCAGATCGGGTTTATCCGAACCATAGCGGTGCATTGCTTCATGCCAAGTCATGCGTGGGAAGGGATCTGGCAGATCAACCTCAATCACTTCTTTAAACAAAACGCGTACTAAGCGTTCCATGATGGCAGTGATTTCTACCTCATCCAAAAATGAGGTTTCTATATCAATCTGGGTGAATTCAGGCTGGCGATCCGCCCGTAAATCTTCATCGCGGAAGCATTTGGTAATTTGATAGTAGCGATCAAAGCCTGCCACCATCAGCAACTGTTTGAAGAGCTGAGGGGACTGGGGCAAAGCGAAGAACATGCCGTCATGAACACGTGACGGCACTAAGTAATCACGTGCACCTTCGGGCGTTGATTTAGTCAGCATGGGGGTTTCGATATCAATGAAACCCTCTTCATCAAGGAATTTGCGCACCACCATTGAAGACTTATAGCGCAGCTTAAAGTTCTTCTGCATGGTGGGACGGCGCAAATCCAAGTAGCGATAGGTGAGGCGCACCGTTTCGGAAAGATTGTCGTCATCCATTTGGAAAGGCGGCGTCAGAGAGGGGTTGAGTATCTCAATTTCATCGGCCAAAACTTCGATTTCACCGCTGCGCAAACCTGCGTTGGTAGTGCCCTCAGGACGGGGGCGCACGCGGCCCACAATCTTCAGCACAAACTCACTGCGCACGCTCTCCGCAGTCGCAAATGTGGGGGCATTATCTGGATCACAAACAACTTGAACCAAGCCTTCACGATCACGCAAATCGATAAAAATCACCCCGCCATGATCACGGCGACGATGCGCCCAGCCTTGAAGGGTAACGGTCTGGCCTAAAAAACGCCGATCTACGGCGCCGCAATATTCGGTACGCATGGAAAAGAACTCAAAACAGGATCAAAGATTAGGGACTTGGCAAAGCAGTGACGGAGGCTTTATCTGTACTGTTCGATGCCGGTTCTAATGGGGCAACCACACCCATAGAAATAACGTATTTCAGCGCATTATCCACGCTCATTTTCAATTGACGCACATCACTGCGCGGTACAATCAAAAAGAAGCCCGAGGTGGGGTTAGGGGTAGTGGGTACATACACACTGATATGGTCTGCGCCCAATTGCTCAGCCACTTCGCCGCCTGCTACGCCAGTCAGGAATGCCACTGTCCAGCAGCCTTTTCTGGGGTATTCAACCAATACCGCTTCCCGGAAAGCTTGGCCCTCGTTGGAGAACAAAGTATCACTAACCTGTTTTACTCCGCTGTAAATCGACTTTACAACAGGGATGTGCACCAAGAGCTGCTCGCCTAAGGCCAGCAATTTACGGCCCACATAATTGGCAACGGCTACCCCTGTAAGCAAAATGACCAGCAAGGTCACAAGCAAACCTACACCTGGCAGAGCAAACCCGATTAAAGCCTCCGGTCTCCATCCAACAGGCATCACCGATAAGGTTTGATCCGTTGTGACGACAATCAATCGCAGCACCCACAGCGTAATGCCAAGTGGGATCCAGACCAATAATCCTGCGATAAAGTAACGTCTCATTTAGGTGCTTGCCGAACTATTGTTTGAATTTGTGTTTTGTGCAGCAGTGGCTGAGGCGGCCGCTGCACCCGTTGTTGCTGAAGGGCTCGTTGTGCTTTCAGCGACGGCGCTGGAGCCTTCCTTATTCGACGCAGGATCACTTTTTTCAGTTGGCGCAGATTTAGGCTCGCCTTCCGATTTGATTGCCGGTTCTGAAGTGGGGCTTTTGCCACCACGAAAATCTGTTACGTACCATCCTGTACCTTTGAGTTGAAAACCTGCTGCCGACAATTTTTTTTGCAAGCTAGCTTGATGGCACGCAGGGCAATCCACGGGCGCAGGATCAGAAATTTTTTGGAGCACTTCTAATTCGTGGCCACATGCACCACAACGGTATTCGTAAAGAGGCATAAGTAGTAGGTAACCTTCGGTAATCTTTCAAGTATAACGGATAAGGGTTTAGTCAGGTTTGCTTGGCCACACGATAGCGCTTGCGAACTAAACCTGTTGTTACATAGTCTAGTTGGGGTCAATTCCTGAAAAATCCAGCCCATGCCTACACATCACATCGATCAATTTTCATTTAAATGGATTTGCCAAAGCTTATCCGTCCTTGCTTTGAGCGCCTTTACTTGGTTTTTAAGCGCCACTCCTGCTTGCGCTGCGCTGCCACTAGGCGTGACGCAAGGACAAGAAATTCAGGGGGTTCAGGAATATCTGTTGAAAAATGGCCTTAAAGTTTTGCTGGCCCCCGACCCTGGTAAAGCGACCATGACCGTGAACATCACTTATATGGTGGGATCACGTAATGAAAATTATGGCGAAACAGGCATGGCGCATTTGCTGGAGCACTTGATGTTTAAGGGAACGCCTCGGCATCCCAACATCGCTGATGGCTTGACCAGCCATGGTATGCGCCCCAATGGCACTACCTGGTATGACCGCACCAATTATTTCGAAACTTTTTCTGCCTCTAAAGAAAACTTGGACTGGGCCCTGGAAATGGAAGCAGACCGTATGGTCAATTCCTTTATTGCCCGAAAGGATTTGGATAGTGAAATGACCGTGGTGCGCAATGAAATGGAGCGCGGCGAAAACTCACCTGCAGGCATACTCAGCGAAAAAACCGCTGCGGCGGCTTTCATGTGGCACAACTATGGAAAATCCACCATTGGTGCCCGAAGCGATGTTGAAAATGTCAGCATAGAGCGCCTTCAAGCCTTTTATCGCACGTGGTATCAACCCGACAATGCGGTGCTTGTTGTGGCAGGACGCATTGATCCTGATGCGGTTTTAGCGCAGGTCAACACCTTGTTTGGTGCGATTCCTCGCCCGCCGCGCGCCTTACCTAAAACCTACACGATTGAGCCTACCCAAGATGGCGAGCGCTTGGTGGTCTTGCGACGAAGCGGCGACCAGCAGCACCTGAACGTGATTTACCACACTGTACCTGCTGCCTCCCCTGATTTTCAGGCATTTGAGGTGCTAGCCGCCATTCTGGGTTCCCCCCCCTTTGGTCGTTTACACAAAGCGTTGACCGAAAAAGGGCTCGCTATTAGCACAGGGGCGGAAATGTATGCCTTACTAGAACCGGGCATGATGGAGTTTTCTAGTGATTTGAGGTTGGATCAATCTTTAGACACTGCTGAGAAAACGATGCTGTCTGTGATAGAGGGTTTTGCTACTCAGCCCGTTACCGATGAAGAAGTGAACCGGGCGCGTACCCGCATGTTGGCTTCATTTGATCAGTTATTTGCCGACCCAGAACACTTTGGCGTTGCCTTGTCTGGTGCGATTGCAGCCGGTGACTGGCGGCTTTTTTTCCTGGCAAAAGAAGACTTGAAAAAAGTCACGGCTGCGGATGTTCAGCGGGTTGCAGTGCACTACCTCAAAGCCAGCAATCGCACACTCGGGCGTTTTATTCCTGAAGACAAGAGCGATCGAGCCCCCGCCCCTGCATTTGCGAATGCCGCCGATCGCTTGAAAGACTTTCGCCCTGAGGCAACCGTCGCACAAGGTGAGGTGTTTGAACCAACACCCCAAAATATTGAGTCCCGCGTGCAGCGCATGACCCTTCCCGGTGGCTTGAAGTTGGGCTTATTGAACAAGCGTAATCGCGGCGAAACCGTTTCAGTGAAGCTCTCCTTGCACTGGGGTTCGGAGCAAACGCTCTTTGGCCTTGGAACAGTAGGACAGTTTGCAGGTACTTTGTTAGACCGCGGCGGCGCAGGTCTTTCGCGACAGCAGATTAGAGAAAAACTGGATCAATTGCACGCCAAAGTAGGATTTGGAGGCGGAGCCACCGGGGTGACTGTAGCCATCGAGACCATCCACGCGCAATTACCCGCTGTGCTAGCCCTTGTTGGAGACATCCTGCGCAAACCCAGTTATCCAGAATCTGAGTTTAAACAAGCCCAAGAAGAGGTATTGGCCGGCATTGAGGAAGGCCGTAAAGAGCCCCAATCGATGGCAATGCGCAAAATTGGTTTGCACTTTAATCATTTTCCTAAAGGCGATTTGCGCTATTCAGGAACGATTGAAGAGGATCTTGCCGAGGTCAAAGCGGTGACCCGCGATCAAATTGTTGCCTTTCATCAGCGCTTCTATAACGCGGCCCATGGCGAGGTGATGGTGATCGGCGATTTTGACCCCATCGAGGTCAAAAAAGTGATTGAGGATCAACTCGGCAATTGGCCCACAAAGGAGCCTTATGCTTTGGTGAAAGACCACTATGACGCACCAAAGCCTGCCACCTTCCTTCTCCCTGCCCCAGACAAAGCCAATGCCTTTTTCTATGCACGCATGGGTTTGCCCTTGCGCGATGACCATCCTGATGTACCCTTATTGACCTTGGCTAATTACATTATTGGCGAAGGATTCTTGAACTCACGTTTGGCTACGCGGATTCGCCAGAAAGAAGGCTTAAGTTATGGAGTGGGCTCTTTCCTGCATTGGGATCGCGATGTTAGCGCGAGTGAGTTTGGTGCCTATGCAATCTATGCACCCCAGAACCGAGCCAAGGTTGAAACCGCGTTTAAAGAAGAAATGGCGCGGGTAATAAAAGAAGGATTCAGTGCAGAAGAAGTCAAGGCTGCAAGTGGGGCTTTACTGCAAAGCCGGCGCCTGGGTCGGGCACAAGATGCGGGTTTGGCGGGCTTGCTAGCTGATTACATGCGTTTAGGCCGAACCATGGCGTTTTCTGCTGCAAGTGATGCGGCTATTGCCTCAGCCACCCCTGAATCTTTATTGGCAGCCCTTCGACGTCATATCGATCCTACTAATTTAACCCTCGTTTTCGCGGGAGACTTTACCCAAAAGGCTCAGTAAGGCCTCACTATCAAGCGGTTTCTCCAGCAAACCTTGCATCCCAGCAGCACGGAGCGCGGCCGTATTTAAACCGGCACCGTCTGCTGTGACCGCAATGATAGGAAGTTCGTGGGTGGGTATACGCTCCCTGATGCGTCTGGTTGCTTCCAGCCCATCCATTCCGGGCATTTGGATATCCATGAGTATCACGTCATAGTGCAAGGCCTTGGCGCTGACCTCATTGATTGCCTCTTGACCGCTGGTCAAGGCGGTAACCATTGCCCCATCTATTTTCAGTAGCTCAGTCAGCACGATGCGGTTTAATTCGTTATCGTCCACAACCAAACAGCGTAGTCCTTTTATTACGGACATGGATCAGAAGGGAATGTCGTCTTCAAAGCTATCCATTGCAGAGGCAGGCGCATTGCTTGCTGCTCGCCCGCCCCCCGAAGAAGACTGCGGCGGCCGCTGATCAAATTCTTCATCCCCCCCACCTGCACCGCCACTGCGGCCACCCAACATTTGCATGCGATCCCCCACGATTTCAGTGGTGTAACGTTCCTGACCTTCTTTATCAGTCCACTTACGTGTGCGCAATGCACCCTCAACATACACTGCGCTCCCTTTTTTAAGATATTGGGCTGCGATCTCGGCGGTTTTACCAAAAAATACAATGCGGTGCCATTCAGTGGCTTCTTTTTTCTCACCTGTTGCTTTGTCACGCCATGAATCCGTTGTGGCAATGCTGAAATTGCTGATGGCAGCACCATCAGGTGAATAACGTACTTCGGGGTCACGCCCCAGATTTCCTACGAGTATGACCTTATTAACTGATGCCATTTGATGAACTCCTGAACAGTTGTTGCGGAACAATTAAATCAAGTGTTGACGACAGTTTTAGACGTTGCAGGAACTGTCGGCACAAAAAACATTCTATCTAGCAAGTCTTTGGTTTCACCTTACGATAAAGCCAATTTATTTATAGTTATCTTGCTTGACGGGTTCATTGTAGATGCCTGTACCCCAGCAAAGCTGATCACGTATATTAGCAGGTTGCCTGTCACGTTCTTAATTTGGCGTGACCTGTTTTCCTGAAATCCTCTTTGCCTTGAGTACCCATGGAACTGATTAGAATTCGCGGTGCGCGCACCCACAATCTTAAAAACCTGAATCTTGATCTCCCTCGCCATAAGCTTGTGGTGGTGACCGGATTATCTGGATCAGGCAAATCGTCTTTAGCCTTCGATACCCTTTATGCCGAAGGCCAGCGCCGTTATGTTGAATCTTTATCGGCTTACGCACGGCAGTTTTTGCAGTTGATGGAAAAACCAGATGTGGACCTCATCGAGGGTTTGTCGCCCGCCATTTCCATTGAGCAAAAAGCCACCAGCCACAATCCCCGTTCTACTGTTGGGACCGTTACCGAAATACATGATTACCTGCGTTTACTCTTTGCGCGGGTGGGAGATCCCTTTTGCCCCGATCATGGCATCAAGCTTGAGGCGCAAAGCGTTTCACAGATGGTGGACCATGTTTTGGATTTACCCGAAGAAACACGCTTGATGATCTTGGCGCCACTTGTAATGAACCGTAAGGGCGAGCAAGTGGATATGTTTGATCAACTGCGCGCGCAAGGTTTTGTGCGCTTAAGAGTGAATGGTGAAGTTGCAGAAATCGACTCCCTACCCAAGCTAGAAAAGAACAAAAAACACAGCGTTGATATTGTCATTGATCGGCTTAAGGTTCGCCCCGATGTTAAGCAACGCCTAGCTGAATCGTTTGAGACCGCATTACGCAACGCCAATGGCCGTGCACTGGCAGTAGAAATGGATAGCGGAAAAGAACATTTATTTTCAGCGCGCTTCGCATGCCCGGAGTGTGGTTACTCGCTTGCGGAACTCGAGCCCCGCTTGTTTTCCTTCAACAATCCCATGGGGGCATGCAATCAATGCGATGGTTTGGGACAGGTGAGTTATTTTGATCCTCGTCGCGTGATTGCCTTTCCTTCCTTAAGTTTGGCCAGCGGGGCGATTAAGGGTTGGGATAAGCGCAATGCTTTTACTTTTCAGCTGATCACTGATCTTGCCAAGCATTATCATTTTAGTATCGATACACCCTTTGAAGATTTGGCAGAAGAAACGCAACACATCATTTTGCAGGGAAGCGGCCGCGAAAAAATTTCTTTTCATTATCCTGGTGAGCGTAATCGCACTGTGACGCGTGAGCATGTATTTGAAGGAGTAATTCCGGGATTGGAGCGCCGCTATCGTGAAACAGATTCTCAGCTTGTTAGAGAAGAGTTAGCCAAACTGCGCAATCACAAATCCTGCCCCGCATGTGAGGGTACCCGCTTAAGACGCGAGGCACGAAATGTAAAAGTAGATGGGCACACCTTATATGAAATCAGCGCCCTTCCCCTCAAAAACGCTCAATCTCTTTTTGATCAGATGGTGCTGAAAGGGAAGAAACACGCTATTGCTGAAAAGATCATTAAGGAAATTTCAGCGCGGCTGCAATTTTTAAATAATGTGGGCTTGGAATATCTGCAACTTGAACGCTCTGCCGACACACTCTCTGGCGGTGAAGCTCAGCGCATTCGCTTGGCTTCTCAGATTGGCTCAGGTCTTACTGGCGTGATGTATGTACTGGATGAGCCATCTATTGGCTTGCATCAGAGAGACAATAACCGTTTGCTTGAGACTTTGGTTAGATTGCGCGATTTAGGTAATTCAGTGATTGTGGTTGAGCATGATGAGGATGCCATTCGTGCTGCCGACTATGTAGTGGATATGGGGCCTGGTGCAGGAGAGCATGGTGGACATATCGTAGCATCAGGTACTCCGGAAGAAGTGTGTGCCCACCCTGATTCATTAACAGGTCAATATTTATCGGGTCGCCGTCAAATTGAAGTTCCCAAAAAACGCCATCCTATTCATCCTGACAATTTGTTAGAAATTCGCGGGGCGAGCGGAAATAATCTTAAGAACGTGAACTTGCGATTACCTGTTGGGTTATTTGTCGCCATAACGGGAGTATCGGGATCAGGCAAATCCACCTTGATTAATGACACCCTACACCATGCGGTTGCCCGTCATTTGTATGGCAGCGTGGCTGAGCCTTCTCCTTTCGAAGATCTTTTGGGATTAGAGCACTTTGATAAAGTGATCAACGTAGATCAAAGCCCCATTGGTCGTACTCCTCGATCTAATCCCGCTACCTACACCGGCTTATTCACCCCTATCCGTGATTTGTTTTCTACCGTTCCAGAGGCGCGTGAGCGGGGCTATGGCCCTGGTCGTTTTTCTTTTAATGTAAAGGGAGGACGTTGTGAGGCTTGTCAGGGCGATGGGGTGATTAAAGTAGAAATGCACTTTTTGCCCGATGTGTATGTTCCCTGTGATGTGTGTCATGGTAAACGCTATAACCGAGAGACCTTGGAAATCCAGTACAAAAGTAAGAATATTACTGAGATTTTGGCAATGACGGTGGAAAACGCACGTGCGTTTTTTAGCTCAGTTCCAACCGTAGCTCGCAAGTTACAAACCTTATTGGATGTAGGTTTGGGGTACATCACTTTAGGGCAGTCAGCGACGACCTTGTCAGGCGGTGAAGCGCAGCGAGTAAAGCTATCGCTTGAGCTTTCTAAACGCGATACAGGTCGTACTTTGTTTATTTTGGATGAACCTACTACTGGTTTGCATTTTCACGACATTGAGTTGTTACTCACAGTGCTGCATCGCTTACGCGATCAGGGCAATACCGTAGTGGTGATCGAGCACAATTTGGATGTGGTCAAAACCGCCGATTGGGTGATTGATTTAGGTCCTGAAGGCGGGGCAGGGGGTGGTCAGATTATTGCCGAGGGGACCCCAGAAGAGGTCGCAGCAAACTCTGCCAGTCATACTGGGGGGTTTTTAGCGCGAATGCTAAGGGCACATTCAGGCCCCAATGAAGAAAAGATTTTAAGTAAACCAAAGTCTTCCAAACCGAGCGCAAGCAAGAAAGCAAAAATTGACTGATTGTGATAGATAAAACAAAAGCCACCTACAAGGTGGCTTTTGTTTGTGCGGTGCTTTTTTAAAGGCGGGTGGGTTAGGCTTCTGCAGCGGTCTCCACTGTTTCAAGATCCATTTCTGGGCGGTCCACCAACTCAACTAAGGCCATAGGTGCATTGTCGCCCTGACGGAAACCCCACTTCAAAATACGGAGGTAGCCACCGTTGCGCGCTTGGTAACGAGGACCCAACTCATCAAATAATTTAACGACCATATCGCGATCACGCAAACGTGCAAAAGCCAAACGACGATTTGCAAGTGAAGGAGTTTTGCTTAAAGTGATCAAGGGTTCTGCGATACGACGCAATTCCTTTGCTTTAGGCAAAGTGGTTTTGATCGCTTCATGTTTGAACAATGAGTTCGCCATGTTGCGGAACATTGCCAAACGATGGCTGGTAGTCCGATTTAGTTTTCGATTACTCTGACGGTGACGCATACTATTTTCCTTGTCTCTACTGGGCTACTGCGGCGCTTATTTGCGATCGCCATGGCCCATGGGCGGCCAGTTTTCTAACTTCATGCCCAGGGTTAGACCCTTGGAAGCCAAGACTTCCTTGATCTCGTTAAGCGACTTACGACCCAGGTTAGGGGTCTTCAAAAGTTCTGTTTCGGTGCGTTGAATCAAATCACCAATATAGAAAATGTTTTCTGCTTTGAGGCAATTTGCAGAACGCACGGTCAGTTCCAAATCATCCACTGGCTGAAGCAGGGTTGGATCGACTTGGGGACTGCGTGTGGGTTCACTTGAAACCGGTGTACCTTGAAGATCAGAGAAAATAGCCAATTGCTCCATCAAGACTTGAGCAGCCATCCGTACGGCTTCTTCAGGTTCGATTGCACCATTGGTTTCAATATCCATGACCAATTTATCTAGGTCAGTACGCTGTTCAACGCGAGCGGCTTCTACTGCGTAGCTCACTCGACGCACGGGGCTAAAGGAGGCATCCAACATAATTCCCCCTACTGCGCGAGATTCCATGTCCGAGTTACGGTGTGTAGCAGGAACGTAACCGCGGCCTTGCTCAACCTTGATTTGCATATCCAAATTACCACCCGCTGTAAGGTGGGCAATGATGTGCTCAGGGTTCAGTATTTCAACGTCATGCATGGCTTCGATATCGCCTGCTGTAACCACACCGGGGCCAGTCTTCTTTAGACGTAGAACCGCTTCGGAATGATTATGTAAACGCAATACGATGCCTTTGAGGTTCAAGAGTAAATCGACTACGTCTTCTTGAACACCTTCAACCGTTGAATACTCATGAAGTACGTTTGCAATTTTGACTTCTGTAGGTGCGTATCCGGGCATCGAAGACAACAAGATGCGGCGAAGGGCGTTACCCAGGGTATGGCCATAACCACGCTCAAACGGCTCCATCACTACTTTAGCGTGAGAGGGAGACAAATTTTGAACATCAATGTTGCGGGGCTTCAATAGGTTCGCGTTACTTTGCATCGTAGATCCTTATACAGAGGTGACCGTATTACTTAGAGTACAGTTCGACCACCAGAGATTCATTGATGTTCGCGGAAATTTCGGTACGCATTGGAACGGCTTTGAAGACACCTTTTAAGTTCTTGGCATCTACTTCCATCCATTCTGGAAAACCGCGGATTTCTGCTGCTTCAGCTGCACCCTTAATGCGCAACTGTGCTTTGGATTTATCAGCGACTTCAATCGCATCACCTGGACGCACTTGGTACGAGGGGATATTGACCCGACGACCATTGACCAAAATTCCATTGTGACGAACGACCTGACGTGCTTCAGCACGAGAGGCCCCGAAGCCCATTCGATAGGCGACGTTGTCCAAACGGCTTTCCAATAATTGCAACAGTGTTTCGCCAGTAATTCCTTTACGACGCTCAGCTTCTTTGTAGGTCAAACGGAATTGACCTTCCAGCACGCCATAAATACGACGGATTTTCTGCTTGGCACGTAACTGGCCTGCATAGTCGGATACGCGATTCTGCTTTTGACCATGTTGGCCTGGAGCGTAATCACGCTTTTCGTAAGAGCACTTCTCAGTGAAGCACTTCTCACCTTTCAAATAAAGCTTTTCGCCTTCGCGGCGGCACTGCCGGCACTTGGGATCGAGGTTTCTTGCCACGGTGTTTCTCCTTAGATACGACGCTTCTTGGGTGGGCGGCAACCGTTGTGCGGTACCGGGGTCACATCCGAGATGCTGGTGATCTTGAAGCCCGCGTTGTTGAGCGCGCGAACTGCAGATTCACGGCCAGGACCTGGGCCTTTAATACGAACTTCTAAATTTTTCACGCCGCATTCCTGCGCAGCTTTACCTGCTACTTCAGCAGCGACCTGTGCTGCAAAGGGGGTGCTTTTACGCGAACCCTTGAAACCATTACTACCTGAGGTAGCCCATGAAAGCGCATTACCCTGACGATCCGTGATGGTCACGATGGTGTTGTTAAATGAAGCATGAACGTGAGCAATGCCCTCGGCCACGTTCTTCTTAACTTTTTTACGAACCCGCGTTGCGGCTGCCTTAACCATGTCTTGATTTTCCTATCTGAGACTTATTTGCTGGACTTGATGGCTTTACGCGGGCCCTTGCGGGTACGCGCATTGGTACGGGTGCGCTGACCACGGCAGGGCAAGCCCTTACGATGGCGCGTTCCGCGATAGCAACCCAAATCCATCAGGCGCTTAATGTTGAGAGAGGTCTCACGACGCAGATCACCCTCCACAGTAAATTTGGTCACTTCAACACGAAGTTTTTCCATATCTGAATCAGACAGATCTTTAATCTTCGTGCTGCTCACAATACCTGCGGCTTCGCAGATATGGCGTGAACGGGTGAGTCCGATTCCGTAGATTGCTGTAAGGGCAATCACAGTGTGTTGGTGGTTGGGGATATTTACCCCTGCGATACGGGCCATGCGCTTCCTCGAATCTTAATAGTTAGCATTGAATGCAGAGAGAATCAGCCCTGCCGCTG
>Ga0114963_10001973_pt1 | contig 13966 bp, 17 predicted proteins | sample C_131016_EF_Meta_FD_87019 | JGI IMG/M metagenome (GOLD analysis project Ga0114963, IMG submission 87019) | Freshwater microbial communities from Lake Croche, Canada to study carbon cycling - C_131016_EF_MetaG | ecosystem: Environmental > Aquatic > Freshwater > Lake | place: Lake Croche, Canada...
GATTGAATATTATTTTCAAACCAATTTTTATTTCGCGAAACAAGAACACAACTTAATTTTTCCAATTTCCAATAAATTGATTTAACGTATACCAAGTTGAAATTACCATCTTCTTGTTGAGTTTGATATAATTCAATGATTTCTTCTTCCCATTTAAGTATATCTTCTTTATTTATAATATTGAGTGGTTTATAAACGTAAAAAGGTTTCCCTTCGCGTATATTGTGAAAATATACAATTAAACCCTTTTCGTGATTTCCAATCACATCACTTTCGAAAAATGAGGATTCATTTTCAAATTCAATGAATTTGGTTTCCAAAAAATCACATTCATCTAAATCGCATACTTCCATTTGTAATTGCATCTGTATCCAATATTCTTTCTTAGGAATACCGTTTATCTCTCGATTTACAATGTTTTTTATTTCCAACATGCGTCCAAATAAATGAGACTTCTTATCAATATTAATTCCATCTGGTGAAGCTCCTAAAAAATAATAGTCTTCATGTTGTATACATCCAAAATCATCTACTTTTGTTTTATATAAATATTCGTATAACATTACAGAGAGAGGTTCGTATTTCTGTCCCCAATGAAGAGTCGTGTTGACATTAACCATTTTTACTTTTTCATCGTCTTCGTTGGATGATGTAAGTGTTTTTAATGGTTGACATTTTTCATATATCAATTGATTTACAGTAGATTGACTTTCGAATACTTTATATGCGTTACTAGCTGTAATTAGATTATGACGAAATTCATACCATTCGTCAGTTCGTTGAACAGGTTGTGGTTTATTTTTTAATGAATTTATTTTATTTTCAATGATTTGCTGTTTGTCCAATGTTTCGCTCACATTCTCATCCAATGGATTTGATATTGTACCATTACAACGTTCAGTATAAAAAGTTGAAATAAATATTTGAAACGCATCTTCTAAAATATCATTCATGTCTTCTTCGATCATCTCATTGTTCATTATTTCATACTCAAATTGAATATAATAAAGATCTTTTAATTCTTCTAGAAAAGTCTCTTCAAAATCAGGTTCGGTTATAGCACTTGGATTGACGTTCATATAATCTTCCATGACATGAAAAACAGATTCCACAAATTCGAGTGTAAATTCTTCATTGAAAATGGTTGGCTCATCTTCAAATATTAATTTCTCCAAAATATCTTCTAATATAGGTAATTCATTTATAAATGTTGTCATATTATATTAATATATAAGCAACTTTTTATATTAAAAATAGCAATTTACTAAAAATGATTATGGTTTTTTATTTAAGTTTCAATTATCGGTTTCAATAGCATTTACTAGAATATTATTCTTTGGTTTGTTTCTAATTGTACCTTGATTTTTTTTTGGCGGCAATGACTTTATTGTAGAAATACGTTTTTCTATGTTTTTTAACGTAAAATGTTTATTTGATTTCACATAAACCAAACCAGGTATTTCTTTAATTATCCCATTCTCTTTATCATAAACTACGTCTTTAATTCTTTGTAATTTTTTTCTATCCAAACAATCTCTTAAAAAAATAACTAGTAATTGAACTTCATTTTCTTGTAAACTATTTTTTATTTTATATATTTCTATATATTCCATAATTTTCTTTATTTTGATAGGTTTATTCAATTTACACCAAGGTTCATTTTCACTCATATTTTTTTCATCTTCCAGAAATTTTTCTAAATTATTCAAATTCTGAGATGATTTTGTTTGAGTAATTGGAACACCGGTTTTAAGCATAGTTTTGTATTGTATATTTTTAAGCTCAATACATTCTTCTTTCACTGTTTCTTCTTGTGTAACATTTTGTTCTTTCATTTCATTTTCAAACATTTCATCCATTTTATATAATTATGTATCTTTAAGTTTAACTCTTTTTAATATAAATATATAAATATATACTAGTTATAGATATGACTAAAAAGATAACTACCGAAAATAATGAAACTGCTGAACCCAGTGAAACTACCGAACCCAGTGAAACTACCGAACCCAGTGAAACTACCGAACCCAGTGAAACTAATGAAACAAGAGGTATTATCATAACGGGAACAAACAATCGATATTTAATAAAAAGAGCAAATCGAGAGAAAAACGTTCCAAAAATTCGCAAGGTAATGAGTAAATATGATATTTCAATTGATGAATTGGATTTTAAAAAACAATTTGAATTATTACAAGAAATATACGATAAAACAGATAATGATTCGCACAAAAAAACTATTCAAGTAATAATTCAAGAAATAACAAAAAAAATAAATAGTTATAAACAACAAGATTTAATTAAAAAATTGTACAACCAAGAATTATTTATAAATTATCAACTAATAGTTGAAAAATTACTACAATGTGAAATGAAGTGTTATTATTGTAAATGCGAAATGTTTATTCTATATGAGAATGTGAGAGAACTTACTCAATGGTCGGTAGATCGAATTGATAATAATAAGGGTCATAATGTCGATAATTTTGTATTGGCTTGTTTGAATTGTAATATTAAACGACGTAATAAAGCATCGGACAAATTCTTGTTTACAAAGAATTTAAATATTATAAAAAAAAATTAGGATTTAAAAATAAAATATATAAATAAATATACAAAATGACAGAATACATTAGAGCTTACGAGTATGAAAAAAACGTGAATCCTGTCTTGAAAAGTATTCCAGTGGATAAAAAAAATATTGCTGAATGTGGTTATGGTATAACTTTCATCGACTTTTCCGAATTATACAATGTGGATTATAAATCTACCACGCCAAATTTATTAGCAAGTTTTATTAAAATTAAAGCACATAGCATTTTTAGTGAAAATTCAAAACTTGATAAAAATCCCCAATTTAATTCATCATCAAATTTATTTTATATAATGAATGGATCATGCGAAATTCAGTTAGACGATGAAACCCACAACTTATCAGACGGAGATATCTTTATCTTTCCCTTTTTCGAATCTATTCGAATAACCAACACCACTACAGAAGATTTGTGTATCTATTATATCAATGATAGTCCATTGAACAATTATTTAGGATCTCGCCCTGAAAAAAAAATATTCAAATCATCTATCTATTCAAAAGAATTCTTATTAAAGAATTTACACACTTTATCTGATCCAAAAAACAATAGAAAAGGCGTTTTATTGAGTAATGAAGATACAGAACACATTGGTACAAATACAATAACACCTATTTTATGGGCTTTGTATAATGAACTTCCACCTAATACAGTTCAAAGATTACATAAGCATAATTCAGTAGCACTCGATTTATGTATTGGATGTAGTGACAGTGAAAATGTATATACATTGCTTGGTGACGAATTGGATGAAAATGGAAATATTGTAAATCCAATAAAAGTTAATTGGAAACAAGGTGAAATGTTTATTACTCCTCCTGGGTTGTGGCATTCACATAATAACACCGGCGATTCCGTTGCGTACATTTTACCTATACAAGACGCGGGATTATTATTATATCAACGAATTCTAGGAATTGTTTTACACTAAATGATACGAGGTGTAAGAAATATATCATATATAATGCTGTTATATATGATTTGTTTTTGTATTTATTCATCTTCTTTTCGTTCTCTAAAATAACTCATGATATCATCTCTGAATTCTTGTGAAAATTTATCAGTTGGAAGGAGTATACCATTATTATCATATGAAATAAAATCATTGGGTGAAAATTGATGCTTCGACAAGATTTCCGTTCTCTCGCCATAATATCTGTTTTTCTTTTTACCATGATAATGATGTCGTATAATGCCAGGAACATATCCCAGGCGTAATCCTTTTGCTTTATTTCCAAATTCTATCATACTATTATTATAATCATCACTATATTTACTATTAGTGTAATGGGTTACTTTGTTTATGAATGAAAAAGCCATTATATTATCACCTGAACCTAAAATGCCAACATCATATATCTTACCTATTTTTTCGTAACCCTTTCGAGTAATTGCCCAAGCAAACCCTGGATGCCAAAAATCCAATCCTTTTTTAGCAAAATCTTTTTTCGTATAATAATTATAACCAAAACTAGAAAAAATATTTAAAGTGGATTCGTCTTTATCCATGTCAATAGCATGACTAAACAATTGTACGACATCTTTGTATCCATTCAAAATTTTTAGTGTGTCAAGTGCCCATGTATTACTGTCGAATTCAACATCGGCGTCAATCCAAGCAAATGCTTTGTAATTTTTAGGCAATAATTTTTCCACAGCTATATTAATCATATTTTCTTTGTGCCACAATGGAACATCTGTTCTTATTTGTAAATGATTTTTATTATTACTTTTTGTTACCATAAATTTTTGATCGTTGTATGCTAACTCTACAATATACAATGTTACATATTCTTCATCATTCATTCTACTAACAAATTGATTTAATAATTTGTATCTCGTAGCATATAAACATGGATTTGATACAACAATAATAACATTTAACTTATCTTCTATAGGCAAATTATTATTCAGAGCATATTTTATATCATTGATTTTATAATCAATATCATCGATTTCAATTCCATTAATTACTGTCATATTATTTATATTTTATATATTTATTTTTTTAAATAATTACTTATAAAAAATATTTGTAAGTATAAATATAACTATGAATACAATGAATACCACGAATAATTCGAAGATGTACAAAACACTAATTCAATGGAAATGGACTAAAGGTGAACCATATGATCGGAGTAAACGTCCAACGAAAGAGGTCAATGAAGAACAATTTTCTAAAGAAATTGAAACGTCTGCTTATCAAACATCGTTGAATCACGACGAGAATACATGGGATTTGATGAATAAAAATTTTGTATCGTTCAATAAGAGAGAAGACACTGATATGAAATTGTCAGAGCGTCAAATGGTCTGCCAGATAAATATGAATCCGTATTTAACAAATAATAGTTACGTAGATGACCTCAGTGTCCACGATCAATTTTTAAAACCAATTTCCACTAATTTTGGTAGAGAGAACGTGGAAAATAATGATAAATAATTATACTATGCGTCCAAATATTTTTGGAAATACGAATTTATTTTTTCGATGTAGAGGTATTTTCAAAAAAAATAATCCTACTATGATGAAAGTTAATCCTAAATATTGATAAATACTATTGAACCGTTCACCGAGAATTATCATAGCAGCAATAGATTCAATTATAGCGCTTATACCATCCCACGCACCGTTTACTAATAAAATCGTGGAACCCTGTAATGATTTGATCAAAAAATATATGACACCAATGTACCCAGTCGTACCAAAAACAAATGGCATTATACCACCTCCGTTAGCAAAACGCTGAAAGCCAAAATCACCAACTATTTCACATAAAGTCAATGCTCCAATTTCTATGAAACTCATTAAATTATATATAAATATAAATTATAAATAAATATAAATATAAAATGGAAAAGACTTAAAAATGTTTTATGAATTAGTTTAAATATATGAATACTTTATCGTCTACTTATGTGACTCAAAATGATTTATTATTAAATAATTTAATTGAATTTTATAAAGATGAAACTAATTTGAGTACAATGTTGAAGATCATCACTGGAGAATCTCCTATTTCTTTAAGAATCGTCGATTGGTTTGCTACAAATTATGCTAAAAAAAATTATACGTTATACACAATAACGGATTCTTTCGGAAATATAAAACGGTTCAAGGTTTATTTTGATTATAAATTAAAATTAAAAGCATATAGTAAGCGCAGATTTGATCCTTTTTGTAGATGGGAAAGAATTAATATTCCTTACCAAGGAGAAAAATTCATTGAAACCACGATAGGTCAATTGAATTTCTTTAAATGGGCCATTGAAAATAAAGTTATTAATTACATAGAAGAAAATTATGAGGTTATTGAAAAGGATATGAATTCTAGAAATAGCACATCCAAAAGGAAAGAATTGAAAATAGACAATACAAAAACGCGTAAAAAGAGAGAAGAGTTATCCATATCAGCAACGAAGAGCATTAAAAAAGAGGAAGTTGAAATTGTCGTTCAGTTTCATTAAAATAATGACAAACATTTACAATTTATGTATTTTATATTTAAATATATTTTAATTACAATTACTAAGATATAAGTATTGTTATGGGAAATATTGTACAAACCATGAATAGAATTAATTTTGAAGACATACAATTTTTATTACATAATCCAGATAAATATATAATTATAAACACACTGGGGAGCAACGAACAAGATTGTTTGATACCTAACACAATTGACCCTGAAAAAGAAATCGCAATTATAAACCAGTTACTTAAAAATGGGTCGAAGTTTAAAGATCACTACGTGAAAATCATTGTTTATGGTAAAAACTCCAATGATGATACTATTTACAAAAAATATAATCAATTATTATCCTTGGGCTTTCGCGAAGTCTATGTTTATACAGGTGGTTTATTTGAATGGTTGTTATTACAAGACGTATATGGTCACAAAGAATTTCCAACAACAAAAAAAGAACTAGATATTTTGAGATATAAACCGAGAAAAATATTGAATGTATCCTTATTAGAATACTGAATTTTACGAGATTGTTACATTGTTACATCGATCCATTTTTATCTATTTCTAAATTACACAATTCATCTGCTCGAGTATTAAAATTTCGATAAATATGTGAAAATGTGATGTGTGTGAATTTTGTTTTTAAATTATTCGCGAATTTATGTAATTCGATTAAATTAGGCGATTTTACTTTATTTTCCCCATTCATTTGTTTGATTATTAACATAGAATCTCCTTCTACTGTTAATTCTGTTATATCCAATTCAATTGCTTTATTTAATCCCAGGATCAATCCCATGTATTCAGCATAATTATTGGTCTCATTATATCCAACTAATTTTGAACCAGCCCATATTTCGATATCATTTTGATAAATAACAGCACCTGAAGCAGCGAATCCAGGATTTCCTTTACTACAACCATCGAATCGCATTAAAAACTCTGTTTTGGGGACTATTTTCGCATTATGATTTTGTAAAATCGCAGTTACGTTGGAAAAACTTGATCTTATTAAAGAAGACATTTCTATTTCTATTTTATATTGGTTTATAAAATAGAAGACAATTAAAGAATCAATTTTTTTATAAAAATAAAACAAAACAAATCAAACAAATCAAACAAATCAAACAGAATACAAAAAATAAGGAACCATATAAACAAGAATGATCAAAATTATCACATTCCAATTAAAAGATACATTAGATAATAGGTAACTTGATAATAAAACAGTAGAAATCATCATTGAAGCGTCTGCTATAAGTATACTCACCCCATTTTCTTTAGCATAATCCGAAAAAACATCCAATACTTCACTGTATCCTTTTTTAACATAAGAAAAATATTTATAAAAAGACAAATCATGTATCAATTGGACAATTACTACTAATAGTAAAAACCACCCAATAGACCATTTCCATTTGAAATAACTATAAATAAAGCGAGCAATAATGATTCCAATAACAATACTCAATACATCAGCAATAAAAGCACCAAATCGGAATTTTACATACCACGTTTTTAATGTAGTTGTATGTATTCTCTTTGACAATAATAAATAAATTACAAATAAATCGGTAATAATAGCAGCGTTTAAAATAGGAAGTAAATCTGACGTTTTGTGAAAATTTGAAATATTCATAACACGCTGGTTTTCTATATTAGTATTTTATAAAATTTTTTTATTCATAAAAATTGTATAATATTCAATGTATTATTTTAAGCATTGAGTCTAAATTTTCTAAATCAATCAATGCTTTTTTATGTAACAAAGCAGATTTATTTTTGGAATAATTTGTTACAAATAAATTATCTCTCCGATAATTCAATATTCGATTTTCAAATAGATCTTTCGATTCATTCAATGAATCTGTGTAATTATATTTATGACGCATCATTCTATAAATAATACATCTATCTAAATCATATGCTGCTAAAAGATCCGCTTCCCTTACAATATGATAAGCATGTTGATATTCTCCCAAATCAGGAAAACCATTTACTTTTACTTTTGAATAAGACATTGTTTGAATTATTTTTGAAACAACATCTAATTCATCATCTGGTAAATATCCAGTCATATGATTCTTTATATTTATTATACCATTATTTTCATCTAGATATTTTTTATCACACATGTCATGAACAATCGCAGATAAACTAATAATTTCTCTCTGATCTTTAAGATACGGAAACTTGTTCACTTCATCTTCATAAATATTATTCGCGTAATTAAACACTTCCAAACTATGTTTAAGTGCGTGAGATTCATCAATGTTATACTCTTGACTTGTTTGTATGACAAATCGAAATGCTTGATTTATAAGATTTACTAAACTCATCAATTTCATTTTACGGTTTACTCTTTAATATTGAAAATATAAAAATAAAAAATAAAAAATAACATATCAATTTTTTAATTTATCTTGTATATCTTGTATATCTTGTATATCCGGAATATTTACTATTTCATTGAATAAACAAAATTATTTATTTCTTCTAACCATAAATCTAGTTGTTTTACATTTTGCTTGATATCAACATTTCCATCTAGTTCTAAAATCTGAACACTCAGAGACGACTGTTCTGAATCAGAAATCATATTTTCATGATATTCATCACAACTGGTTAAATAGCTCAATGGGATTTCGGATTCTCCTACTCGCGACCTTTCATGAATTCTATGAAAACAAACCTCCGGTGCTGATTTAATATAAATAATTTTATTAATCGGAAAATCAGAAGCAAAACAATCAGACCATTTTAAATATATTTTATACATAACGTCTTCAATATTTCCAGATTCAAAAAGCATTTTTGCAAATACCATTTTATCTGTATTTAAACTACGTTCGGTAATAATAATTTTATCCGGATTTTGTTTTATCGTATTTTTTAATAATGCTAACCGTGAAATATACGCCATCATTTGAAATGGAAACGAATATTTTTTTTGATCACTATAAAATTTTTCCAACATGGTATGATTATTGTTGTCTTTAATATCCTCCCACTCATCTACTGGTTCTTTTAAAAATATTATATTATCATTGTTCTTGTATTTTTCTCTCAAATTTTCCAAAAGTGTTGATTTTCCTGAGCCAATATTTCCTTCAACAGATATAATTTGCGACATTTTATTTTAATTGATTATAATTTTAAATATGTATTTATTCTATTTCAATTTTAAAAAAAAATGATAAATTTAAACAATTCTAAACAAATAAAATAACTAAAACAAAATGGATTTAAATCAAAGAAAATTAATAAAATCGGAATGGGAATCAATAGAAATCCCGGTTTCAAATGATGAAATTGATGTTCTTAAATTAATTATGAATGGATTTCATGATGTAAATATAAGGGTAAATAATAATAATTCGATATTTTCATTTTTAAAAATTGAATATTCTACAAAAATGGAAGACTATTTGTACAATAAATATTTGAGGGAAATTGTAGAAAAGATAACTAGTTGTTATAATTTAAATGATACTATAAAAATAGATGTTCATAGTGATATTCATATTAAATCAGCTGATAAAATTAGATTGGAACGAAATAACACAGACAGTTTAAAATCGATTAATTTATATGAATATGTATTATTAGATTACGTAGATAAATATCTATTCAACTGTGTAAAAAAAAATCATAAAAATCTTCAGGTATTAAATTATTATACGTTATATAAATTATTAAAGAACAATATTTCTTCTATAAATAGACATGTATTGAATTTTTGTAATCAAATTATTGAAATATACAGAGATAAAATAGATGTGATTGATTTTATTGAAAATTCTGTAGAATTAATAGAAAAAAATACAGATTTATTGAAATACAATGATATGATTTTATATGATCATCAAAAAGAGATTTTTACCATTTGTAAAAATCCGTGTTCTAAATTAATTCTCTATATGGCTCCGACTGGTACAGGAAAAACATTGACTCCTCTTGGTTTATCAGAACAGTATAGAGTTATATTTGTGTGTGCCGCGAGACACGTTGGACTAGCACTAGCAAGATCTGCTATTTCTATTAATAAAAAAATAGCTTTTGCGTTTGGTTGCGCTAGTGCCGACGACATTCGTTTACATTATTTTGCCGCTAAAGACTATACTACCAATAAAAGGAGTGGTAGTATACAAAAAGTAGACAATAGTAATGGTGTCAATGTCGAGATTATTATAAGTGATATCAAATCGTTTTTACCAGCAATGTACTATATGAAAGCATTCAATCATGATGATAAAATTATTGTTTATTGGGATGAGCCCACTATAACTTTGGATTATAAAGAACACAACTTTCATTCAATAATCAAACAAAATTGGAGTGAAAATAGTGTTCCTACAGTAATCTTATCTTCCGCAACTTTACCGAAGATTCACGAATTAACTGAAACCATTGCTGATTTTAAGAGTAAATTTAAAAACAGTGAAATTCATTCTATTATTAGTAATGATTGTAAAAAATCAATTCCTATTATTAATAAAAATGGTTACATTGAATTACCTCATTATTTAACGAATGATTGTGAGAAGACAAAACAAATAGCAAGACACTGTAACGACTATTTAACATTATTGAGATATTTGGATTTAAAAGAGATTGTCGACTTTGTTATTTATATAAATAAAAATAATTTGATCAATGAAAAAAACAAAATACAGCGTTATTTCGAAACAATTGATGATATTAATATGAAAAACATTAAAACATATTATGTAGAATTATTAATGAAAATTGACAATACAAAATGGGAACAAATATACAATCATTTTATACAAAAAAGAACTCCTAAATTAATTGAAAATACTGTAAATACTGTAAATACTGTAAATACTGTAAATACTGTAAATACTGTAAATGAAACTAAAAATACTACAAGTTCACACATTTCAAGAATAAAGAGTATTGGACCAGGTGTAACGGTGGAATCTTCCAATAGCAAACCGCTTTCTCGAACTATTACAGATCCTTATCTTAATAATAATAAACAAGTGATAGGTAGTTCAGGTATTTTCGTATCAACCAAGGATGCTTACACATTGACAGATGGACCTACAATATTTATTTGCGATGACATTGAAAAGGTAGCAAAATTTTGTATTCAACAAGCAAATATACCATCTATATTAATGGATGAATTAATGAAAAAAATAGAATACAATAATATTTTGAATCGTAAAATTGATGAATTAGACAAAGAATTGGAATATTTAAAGGAACAAGAAGAGAATAAATTAAGCAGCAAAAATGATTCGTCTGGGTCTGGTAGTTCAAGCATAAAAGGTAAGTCTCTAAAAAATGTTAGAAAATTTAATAGAGAAACAGACAATGTAGATGAAAATAAGAGCAAAAAATCTAGATTAATAAAAGAGATTGAAGGTTACAGACAAATGATTAAAAATGTATCTTTGAATGAAACATTTGTCCCGAACAAATTACACCATTTTAAAAAATGGGCAGAAGGGTTAGACACCAAAAAATCGTTTACAAGTGACATAAAAGAAAATATTGTAAATGAAATATTATTATTACATGGCATTGATGACACATGGAAAATATTATTATTGATGGGAATCGGTGTATTTATTAATCACGAAAATATTAAATACACTGAAATTATGAAAAAATTAGCAGACGAACAGAAATTGTATATGATTATTGCTTCAAGTGACTATATTTATGGGACAAACTATCAATTTTGTCATGGGTATATTAGTAAAGGCATGAATTTAACCCAGGAAAAAATAATCCAAGCTATGGGGCGAATAGGTAGAAATAATATACAGCAAAATTACTCGCTGCGATTTCGAGATGATGAACAAATAATGAAAATATTTACATCAGAAGCGGATAAACCCGAAATAATTAACATGAATTTATTATTCAATAGCAATAAGAATATTATTTGGAATGGCCAAAGCTTTGAAGAAAGATTATTACAGAATCCCGCCTCTTAAACGAAGAACTAAATGAAGAGTTGATTCTTTTTGAATATTATAGTCATTCAATGTTCTACTATCTTCTAATTGTTTACCAGCGAAAATAAGTCTTTGTTGATCAGGAGGTATACCTTCTTTCGATTGAATTTTTTGCTTTACAATTTCAATGGAATCCGATGGATCGACTTCTAAAGTTATTGTTTTTCCTGTAAGTGTTTTTATAAAAATTTGCATTATTGTAACTATTTTATATAATCTAAATATTTTTATATTGGTTCACATAAAATATAATTTATTTTTTCACAGCAAATGGTCCACTCACTAATTCACTTTGACCATTGTCTGTTTTTCCGACAACAATGTTTTCACCTTCAAATAATTCTGAACGAATATCAGCAACAGAGATGTCTTCTTTTTCTTTGAAAAACGTCTCGTTTGTATTAGTAGTATTGACACCAATAAGGTTGCCTTCATCATCGATTGTTTGCGTCAAGGTGTTACCACTCTTTTCAGCCTTTTTGATATTTTCTTCAATTGCTTTTTGTTTTGTTTCTTTGATACGTTGATCAAAACTCATTTTTGCGTTTGTTTCATTTTTCTGTTTTTCGTGCATTAATTGATTCAATTCTTCTTCCATGTATTCAACGCGACCAGTCTTGTATGGTTCAGGGTCCCAAGGCATCCATAAACCAACTGGACCCACGTAAACATCGTGATTTGGGTCAATTTCTCTTAACATTTTACAACGTAATTCGGCTTCTTCTACCGTTGGATATACTCCTCGAATTTTTAAACCCCGGGTACTTGTCTGAAAATTATGGTTAATACCAAATAATTTCTCTAATTCTTCTTCGTTGTTATCTAAAAATGTTTTGTATTCATCATCCAATGATGATTTTGATAGAGCTTCCTTTTCATCTTTAACAAAGTCCTTAAAATCATTTGTAATATCATCAAATGACAAATTATATTTATATGAAATAAAATTCAAAAACTGAACAAATTTTTCCATAGACTTGTTGAAATCCCATTTCTTTAGGAATTCTTCAAACAAAAACAACTCCTTTTGTTTAATAATTTTTTCAGGAGAAACAAAAGATACGCATGCGAACTTTTGATTAGCGATAGGCTTATCTTCTTCCAAAAGATCAACATATTTAGGATTTTCTTTTCCATTGCTATCTAATTTTTTTTCAAAGCCAGATTTATTTGAAACATTCTTACCTTTAGAAACTCTACTCATTTTAAATTAATTTATATATTTAATTTTAAGTTTTTTATCGCATATAATATATTTTTTTTCTTTTGAATTATTATAATGACTGGTTTAATTAACATTGCAGAGTTAGTCAAAAGAATCATTAAATATTTGGTTGAAGGTTTGATGGTTGCTATTGCTGCTTACGCTATTCCTAAACGTTCCTTAAATATTGAAGAAATTGTATTTATTGCTTTAACAGCAGCAGCTACATTCAGTATTTTAGATACTTATATTCCTAGTATGGGTGTAACAGCTCGTTCGGGAGCAGGTTTTGGTATTGGTGCTAATTTAGTAAAATTCCCTGGTGGATTTTAGACATACAACATACAATACAAATTTATATAATATAATTTATATAGTTATATTATATCATGCCAAGAAAAGTAAAAACAATGAAAAAAAGAAGCAATGTGACGCGTCGTAATCGACGTACTAGACAAAAAAGAACATCTTCAAAAAACAAAAGAGGAGGTGGATATGGTGGTAATCCATATTGTAATGATCCGAATTTTTCTATATTCAATACTAATTTGTTAAAGTTGTTTCCTTATTCAACCTTTGGGAAAGGTTGATAACGTTGATTTGGCTCAACCTTTCTCAAAGGTTGATAACGTTGATTTGGCTCAACCTTTCTCAAAGGTTGATAACGTTGATTTGGCTCAACCTTTCTCAAAGGTTGATAAC
>Ga0114963_10001976_pt1 | contig 13949 bp, 15 predicted proteins | sample C_131016_EF_Meta_FD_87019 | JGI IMG/M metagenome (GOLD analysis project Ga0114963, IMG submission 87019) | Freshwater microbial communities from Lake Croche, Canada to study carbon cycling - C_131016_EF_MetaG | ecosystem: Environmental > Aquatic > Freshwater > Lake | place: Lake Croche, Canada...
CATGGAAGGAGTGACCCTTGGTGAATACAAATCATCTCCTGGAGGTTTTTTCATCCCGTGACGCGAGGGGCTATTAGGGGTCTTTTTTGAAAAGCGGCGGGGTTATGTCTCTCCCATGAATCTCTGAAAATTTTGTTTAACAATTGTTTTTGTATTCCTGGAGGACGACCTAGTGGAGATACATTCATCTGAAGGGGCTCCTGGAGGTTTTTCCATTCTGTGACGCGAGGGGCTCCCGTGTTTTAGGGGTCTTTTTGAAAAAGCGGCGGGGGGCAGGGGCGGAGCCCCGCTGATGTCTCTTCCTGAAGTCTCCATGAAATATCTGAAAACTATTTATTTATTTTGTTTTTGTTCCTGGAGGGGGCGCTGACCTCCTGGACCTGAAGGGGCTCCCGTGTTTTATGGGGCTTTTTGAAAAAGCGGCCGGCTGATGTCTCTTCCTGAATCTCTGAAAATATTGTTTTACAATTGTTTTTGTATTTCTGGAGGATGAGCGGCTGAAGCCGCGGCGCGACCAAGGTCGCTGACCTAGCGGAGATACATTCATCTGAAGGGGCTCCTGGAGGTTTTTCATCCCGTGACGCGAGGGGCTGTCATGGGTCTTTTTGAAAAGCGGCGGGGTGCAGGGGCGGAGCCCCGCTGATGTCTCTTCCTGAGTTCATCCTGACTTTACTTAAAACTATTTATTTATTTTGTTTTTGATTCTCATGGATGACCTTGTGGAGACGCCATGAATCCCCTGGAGGTTTTTTCATTCTGTGACGCGAGGGGCTGTCATGGGTCTTTTTGAATTAGCAGAGGGACTTCTTTTGCAGGCATTTTAAATATTCAAGGTAATATTCTTTAGTTATATAAAATTATAGAAATTTTGCAGATAATCTACTATTTCAGGGTTAATTTCACGGTCAGTGTATCCTCGGTATGCCTTCTTTATAAATTCTTCTCTTGATTTAGTATAGTAATGGTTAATTTGAACCACGTCAACCGGTCCGTTTTCGTTGAATGGTGAGTTTACTACTTTACCAGACGTATCTCTTATATATCCATTCAATAAACTTGGGTAATGCGTAGAGGGCCCCCATGAAATGACACTATTACACTCTACTATAGTTTTGATGTGAATATCTACACCCGGAGTGGGAATTTTAAACCTCTCCATTACTGGTTCTGGAGAATACGCAAGATGACCATTACTTCCATACCTAATCCAGTTCATACTAATAGCCTTTGTATCTCCAGTTATATATTCTTTACAAAAATGGACTATGTTTTTGTGTTTTTTTAATATTATAAACTCGTCACAGTCTATGATTGCGCACCATGTGTGTTCACCTTTATAGTTATCAATATAATTCTGATACGACTTCTGTTGCATGGGTTTTCCCGGGAAGTGAATAACTTTGATGCTTTCACTATTTAGGTAACAAAGTTCATTTGAATCGGAGTTATCATATATATAAATATGAGAAAACCCCAGGCCTAGATGCCAATCTATCCACTCTTGTATATATGGTTTCTCATCTTTTGCTATACAGCATACAGATGCGCTCATTAAAAAGTAAGTTAACTTACTTTTTAATAAGCCATTGGTACGACTATTATCATTATGCGGAACTTGTAATCTTATTCTTTAAATTTACCCCGCGTCACACTCATTACTTTATATTAGTAACTAATTGTTGAAAATTAGAACAAATTTTTGAATGAATTTTTTTATCTAATTTTTTAAATTTATTGACTGTTATAACTGATGACCACGCATCTATAAGATTTATATCGTTGTTTAATAAATCGGCGTAATTAACTATTTTACAACTTCCTAGAAGGCTTGCCAATACAGAAAATGTTGAATATTTTACACCTTGAAATATTTGTTTACATCTTGATAAACACCACATATCCATAACACTTATATAATTTAAAAACGCATCATTCATATTATAATCAATATTTATAATTTTTATATTTTTTTTATTCTCTTCGGCAAAAACCTCTATAATAGTTTTAATTTCTTCTCGAAATTCATAGTCCTCGCTTACAAATAAAAATGATGGTTCATTTTCTACGATAACTATATTTTTCAAGTCTACTATAAGTGCATCTATTATAATTTTAAATTCATCTTGAGAATTTTCACATAATCCTGCAACGCCTTGCGTAGGTTGAACAGTAACTTTATCAGTCTTTCTTAAATGAACTCCATACGCATCTTCTATTCCTTTGGGAAATTTAGATACTATTTCAACCGATGGCTGCATAACATGTTTAGCATGTGTTTCATATTCTTTTGATACATCTTCAAAAGTAATATCAGGTAGAAATTTTTTTATAAACAAGTATACATTATAAGGACATGACGATAGTGAAGGGTTAGGAGATTCTACAAAATAGTCGCATTTGTTAGAATCAGCAAGTACTATATCATTGTAAATGAATAAACGATTATCATATACATCAGGACCCCATACAAAGTTTTTTATTATACTATTCAGAGATACATGTGGAGTATAGTTCAAAAATTTACACAAAACACAGAAACTTATAACATCGAGCATTTTATCACCAAGACCATTCTGAACCCATGTGAAACATTTCGTCATATAAATTTTATAAAGTCTTGGCTTTAATTAGTATATATTGGTCAGGAGCGCCACAAGTAAATTCATTATTTGTATTTTTGACTAGAATATATCCATCCTTCATGCAATCCACAATCTTATCATCAGTAATATCACTCCAATCAAAATTCATAGGAGGATAAACAGAACAACCCGCATCCCCGCACGCCCCCTTATTTCCTAGAAGACGGCAGTCATCAATAATTATAATATCATCATACTCTCTGGATTTTAGAATTTTTAACTCGTGAAGTAGAGGCGTTTCCTCGTCTCCAAAAGCCGTAGGTCCTCCTGAATAATGCGCGTCTAGATAGATAGTTACAGGCTCTGCAAGAGTAGAAAGAAGGTGCGGCAGTACCTTCTTTGAATCACCCAAGTGCATTTTAACACTTGGGTTATTCTTAAACTGTTCAACATTGTGATTATACCATTGTTCCGATAATTCGATCGAATGAATATTATTATATTCTCCAATAACGCGCATAATTCCGTGACCTAGATAAGCACCAGTCTCTATGTAATGATTCGTTTTTGGAGTACTAGTAAGATCATACAGTGACTGTTTAAGTACGGGCATTATGTATAATTAATTAATCATATCTTTAATACACAGCGCAGGTCTATAAATTCGTCTATAGAAGTATTTCGCAACTTTATAATTTTATTTTTTATTTCCGAGAATAGATTCCAGGCAAGTGGTAAAAATGTTATAGATTTTTCAAGTGAGACTGATGTGAGAAAGTCAGGTGAAACAATCTTTGTTTTTATTCCAGGGCTATACTTTCCCTGCTTCAAATGATTGTCATCTATTATAACATCTGGAACTATATCTATAAAATTTAATAATGTCATACCCTTTGCACAAGCACCGTATGCTATTATATATTTGTGGCTGAGTAAATTTTTTAATACTATTTTACTCGAATGTATTCTGTCGGCCCATTTAGAATATGTATTAAAAGAATACAGCCCATTTGAAATCTCACTACGTATTTCAGACATGACGTTAACAGAAGGTTCTCCTGAAATTCCTAAAGTAAAAATATAACTCGTACCATGTATAAAAGTTTTTATAACATCAAGAAGAACAAGACCAGAACGTTCGGCGAGGAGTTTAAATGAGATGACATTAAAAAAATTTATGTGTTCGTGATATATAGTATCAAATTCATTGTTTATAATCATATCAGCCTGACTTGTTTGAATATAAATTCTGGAATTATTATCATGGGCGAGAGTTTTACATTTTTTCAAAAATTCCAGAGGTGCCCGATTATGGGCGAACACATTCTGAGCCGTTATTACATTAAAATGCACCGGTAGCTCAAGATTTTCATCAAAATATCCAATAAATACTTTATGTTTTTTTGAACTTATTTCATATAAATTAGTAGCCGGATCTACTCCAAAAGTATAACAACCTTTTTGTTTGAAAACATCAAGTTGAGAACCATCATTACATCCAATATCTAACACATATTCATATGGTTTTGCATTAGTATAATCAGCAAACCATTTCATATACGATAGATATGTTTCACTTGTCCCACTAACATACAAGTAATTTTTAAAAATTAAGTCTGGATTTACAAAGTAAGTGAGTTGAAGATGGTTACACTTATTGCATAAAACAACTCCTAGAGGATAGCGTTCTTGGTCGGCCGGAGTGTCTGTGAAATTATTTGCAAGTGGCTGATTTCCTAAATCAAGACATTTGGAGAGGGTTTCAGAGTCGCAAGCAAGACATCTATTACTCATATTATATTTCTATATACTTATTTCTTTAGGTGATGTATAAAATTTTACAGGAACACCAGGGGGGCCATACCATCCATCTTGGCGGTCATGATGTATTGTGAGGAATATGTTATATTTTGAAAATTTCTCAGGCTCAAGTTTATAAGCAAGCCAATATGTGAAATGCGGGTTCATTATGTCAAGCATTTCTTGATTAGTTCCTCCACACTCCAGTATACCAAATGCATAGGTTGATGCGTAAAAATTACTCATATCTATAATTTGCCAGCCATGGTAAAGAATTAGAAAATACTGATATGGAAGGTGTTCGGCGGCGCAAATATTATTGTTGTCTATGCTCGGAATATGCACGATATTATATTTTTCTATAAATTCTCTAGCAGTTTTAGTTTCTACAATAGGAAGAGAATTCCAAAAAATATACATGTTCCAATCTTTTAGAAAATTTCTTAATTTTTCTTTTTCTTGACCATTAAAACAACACGCCCCCCACGGAATTACTCCGCGCGGCGTGTTTACATTCGTCGGGTGCGAAAAATAAGTCTTTCTTTTAAATTCAGTATCGACCAAGTCATAAATATCTACATTTTTAATAAATTGAATTTCTGAATCTAAATTTATAAAATATTCATACTCATCTAGTAGTTGTTTAATCATCCACCATTTTTTATAATATGTTGGACAATGATATATAACATGTGGATACACTTTATAATAAACATTGCTATAATTGCTAGAACAGCCTTTCTTGAACTCTTCCATTTCCACATAATCTGAAAAAATCAAATACACGTGTGCATTACTTTTAAATTTATCAAAAGATTCTATAAATTCGTATGTATATTTAAAACTGGGTATATATGTAGGAACTATAAAAGCCACTCCTTTCATAATATATCAAATATATTTATCTTATCTTTAATAGTTACTAACAGGTTGTATGGAATATTTGTTGTGGTATAGCCACATGGTTATAAATCTTTCAGACGCGAAAGGAAGTGCAGGATAAGAGCCGTCAACACACCCCATTTGTATTAAAGTTTCTCGTGGGATATTTCCAGGGTATTTGACCGGCTGATTAAGCATATCAATATTATCAAGAACTTTTAACATAAATTCCACCCATTGTTTAAAGATGTTCTTTTTGAGAACAAATGCGGAACACCATACACTCGGCCCGTTTACCATAATGCGTGTATGCATGTCAGGTATTACCCGTGAAATAACTTGGTCTATAATATCTAATAAAATTTTACCATGAAAGAATTCTGTTTCTTCATAAAATCCGCCATGACCGGGGGTTCTATTCAAAAAAGAGATGCAATCTCCATTAAAATCATCTGGTGAAATATGAGACTCTGAACTTATCTTCTGCAGATATTTATACGGAAGAACTCCTATGTAGTCCCAATCTTCAATGTCTACATCCTGCAAAATATACCATAATATATTTTCAAGGAAAAAAGTTCTAGGAAGTTGCACGAGTCTAACTGTAAACGCATTTGAAAAAAACGCTTTTACACCCATGGCCTCATTAAATGACGTGTCATCATGATACCCGATGTATACTAATACTTTCATTTAAAGTTTATATTTCTTAATCTTTAAATGTTAGGGTTTATAATAACTCGCTGCGTGAGAAATGCGACGCATGCCATGTACTGGATAGAATGTTACAAACATATACGCAAGTTCTATCCAGAACACCAGATCATGATTATAGACGACAACTCGGACCAGGAATTAATCATTCCTGAAGAACTTTATAAATGTACATCAGTCCAAGGAGAATTTCCTGGAAGCGGAGAATTTTTGCCTTACTACTATTTTTATAAATTGCGCCCCTTCGAAAAAGCGGTTATCATTCACGACAGTGTTTTTATAAAAGAATTTATAGATTTTAATAAGGTTCAAGACGTAATGTTTTTATGGGACTTTACGCATGATTGGGATAACGCAGCCCTTGAGACGGGAATAATACAGAAGATAGACTATACAGGAAAACTTTTAGAATTATACAAACAGAAGCACGTATGGCCAGGTTGCTACGGAGGGATGTCCGTACTAACTTGGGATTTTCTTGACAAGATATTTAAATACTTGGAGAATCTTGGACAACACATCAAGACACGGGATGACCGAATGGCTTTTGAAAGAATATTCGCATGTATATGCGCAACTGAGGGTCCGGTCGCTGGTATATTTGGCGATATACACCGGTGGGGCCGTTTTCAAAGCTGGGAAGAATATGGAAAATTCAATGGAAAGTTTCCACCTATTGTAAAGGTTCAATCAGGGCGTTAAAGATTTGAAAACTTATATAACTAATGGTTGCTCGTGTACTCATCACTGGTTCTTGCGGCTTCGTGGGTCACTATATCCTTGAAAAGTTAATAAAAGATACCGACTTTGAAGTTGTTGGTCTCGAGCGAATGAATCATTCTGGAAATATAAATAGAATCAAGGAAGTCGTGCCAGAGTCAGAGTTAGGGAGGTATACTATAATCTGGCACGACCTGCGTTCGCCAATACACGGAGTTCTTTCAAGCCAGATAGGTCAGATTGATTATATAATTCATGTAGCCGCGAGCAGTCATGTGGATCGCAGCATCGCAGATCCCCTGAGTTTTGTGTATGATAATGTTGTGGGAACTTGTAATATTCTTGAGTTTGCCCGAAAGCAGGAGAATCTCAAAAAGTTTATTTATTTTTCAACCGACGAGGTTTTTGGACCGGCTCCTCCGGGGGTATACTATGACGAGTACTCCCGATACAATTCAACCAATCCTTATTCGGCATCTAAAGCGGGCGGCGAGGAACTGGCGGTCGCTTATCGAAACACGTACGGAGTTCCGGTAGTGGTGACTCATACAATGAATGTGTTTGGTTCTCGCCAGCACCCTGAGAAGTTTATACCCAAATGCATAAATAACATAAATAATGGTGAGAATGTTATTATTCACTCTGATTCGACTCTCACAATACCAGGAAGCCGCTTCTACATTCATGGCGCAGATGTGGCTGATGGTATTTTGTTTATAATGACAAAGAATCCTGATGCAGGGGGTAATGGCCAATGCCCAAAGTTCAATCTCGTAGGAAAAGAAGAAACGACAAATATTCAACTCGCGCAATACATTGCGGATGCAGTTGGAAAACCTCTTAAATACGAATTCGTAGATTTTCACTCGTCTCGTCCTGGCCACGACTTGCGTTATGCGCTGTCGGGTGACCGACTTCGCGCGGCGGGATGGGAGCCCCGTATATCCATCAAGGACGGTATCAAGGATGTTGTAGAATGGGGTCTGAAAAACAACAAATGGATCACTTGTCCTTGTTTGTAGTCCAGCCGACCCAATCCCCAGTTTTAAAATCATCCTCTGTTTGAGCTACCAACTTATAAAAGGTCAAAGGTATTCCAAACTTTTGCATTATAGCCCCTACACTTAGATCTTCACACAGAGTCATAAATCCATATTCTTGATCATAATGAAAACAATTCCAGTCTATACTCTTCATAAAGTCTATCACTAACCTAATAGACTTTAGGGATACATACCTGATAGTGCCTGCAATACGAGGAGCACATGGGAGCACGACACACCTGCTTATATCTATTCCCCGAATACCGTTGATGGGATTGTCCCACTCCTGTGGATGTGTGACGAAATAATCCGCCATGAACGTGTTATACATCTTCTTCGGACCTTCCGATGGCGTTACGTGACCGATATAGTCCGCCTTTGGAGATAACCTCAGAAACTCCGATAGACGTTCATAATTGAACAGCACATCATCTCCACATATGAGGGCACCTTGGTCGAGACTGTATTTTTTTAGGATAATTTCCAACGTAAGATATATCTTTTTTAAAAGGTGAAAATATGAGTCCTCGCACCTGACGACGAGAATACCATCAAGGCGCCACTCGAAATCTGCAGAAAGTCGAGGATCGCCCACGACCATGACAACAGGCCAGCCGTCCACTTCCCGGGGAACACGGAGTTCTCTGACTCGGGTTGATAGGTGCTTGTGGCATGAAGTTATCAGGATTATTCCAGGATAATTCATTTTTAAATAAAGCATAAACTCTTTATAATTGAATGAAGTTCCGAGTTGCCGAGGGATGTCTGCATGCCGAAAAGTTTTCAGAGGGGGCGTTTCCAGACGACTCCACGGTGGTCATAGATAATCCTTTTTATGTAGGAGAAAATTTGATTCTACTATTATTGGAACCTGAAATAATCAGCCATGTACGATGCTCTGTGCTCGCCAACGCCCATAGATTTCAGAAAATATATACACACGACCAGGCTATACTCGATGCAGAACCTCAAAGGGCTGTTCTTTTGAACTTTTGCTACACCACCTTTCAGCCAGAAGAAATAAAACTTTTTGATGTATCTAAAAAGGAATACGCTGTGTCGTCTTGGGCAGCGACCAAGATTTTTCCCGGAGTTCCGGGTCATGCGCTTCGAGCCCAAGTGCATTTTAACCAACATCTATTTCCCAAAAACTTTACTTTTTTCAGATCTCACAGACCGTGGCCCGCCGACCAACTCCTCCCAGACTTGGGCGGGAATCCGTTTTTTCATGACACAAAAGTTCCTTTGTTTGAAAAATTTCAGTTCGCCATAACGATGGAAAATTGTCAAGTGAAAAATTATTTTACCGAAAAACTTGTGGACTGCCTCTTGGCAAAGTGCATACCCCTATATTTCGGGTGTACAAATATTTCAGATTATTTTGATACTTCTGGATGGATACTCTTCTCTTCTGGTCAAGAACTCCTGACAAAGATCCAGACGCTGACTCCTGACTACTACGCATCGTACAAGAGTACCATTGAGAAGAATTTTATAACAGCTCTGGAGTACTCCGAGGCCTATAAATCTATAGAACGGTGCTTGTTGAACCATTCGGCAGTAGAGGCTATACCCTCTTCAAGACCAATCTGAATTTCTGGAAAGTCTCCAGGTATGGCATACTTGCGCATCTGTCCATCAGGGCCGTCTACAAACACGGGCTCGAGACCATAAGCCCTTCCAACAATTTCCGCAAGAGTTTTGATAGAGCACTCTTCCTTGGGCGCGCAAATAACTCCCTTGGGTGCCGAGTCCAACTCTTCAACAGACCAAGTAATAATTCTAGCAAAGTCATCAACGTGTAGGAATTGCCGAAGCGCCTTACCTGTACCCATAACCTTAAGTTCCCCTTTTGAAGCCTTGTTTATGAGAGCGGGTATAACGTGGCTCGTCTCGAGCGAGAAGTTATCGTTTGGGCCGTAAAGATTTGTAGGGATGAGGTTTACCACCTTTACAGGCAGAATCTGCGAGTGAAAGTAAGACATTCTTTTTGCGTAAGCGTACCCAGCGTTACTCGGGTGAGCAGGACCAGCGTGGATAACGTCAGGAGTCAGCTCAAGTGTCGGATCGTCCGGAAAAATACACGTCGAAAGAATATTCACGATTTTAGAAACTCCTGTACGGGCCGCTTCTCCGAGAACAAATGTATTCATGAGAATATTGTCCTCGAACATAGCCTCCATGTTATTCATATTCTTAAGAATCCCTCCCACATTTGCAGCCAAGTGAACCACCACATCCGGTTTCATATCTGCAAACATCTTCTGAACATTTTCCAGTTTTGTCAGGGACCCATATGTCTTGGAATCCACATAGATCCAGTCAGGTCGGATCCTCTGGAGCGCCTTCCCGCACAGGCCAGAACCTCCCGTAACAAGGACCTTCATTGCCTGAAAGTCAACTATTTTTTTAAGTAAAGAATTAATAGGCCCTAGATCTAATGAAGTGGCCTCTCATGAAGGATGCCCTGACCCTATGGGACAAACTAAAACTTATAAAATTTATACTAGAGACTGGGCAGTACACGAATGGACAAAAGGTGCGCGACTTTGAAGAGGCCTGGTCCAAGTGGCTCGGGTGCAAGCACTCACTCTACGTGTCATCCGGAAGCACCGCAAATCTCCTTCTCGTCGCTGCAGTAAAGGAGCTCTTCAAGGTGCCGGACGGTTCTCGGGTTCTCCTTCCCACAAACACGTGGGTCACAAACGTGAGTCCCGTCATTCAGCTCGGCCTAGAGCCCGTCTTTGCCGACATTTCTCTGAGACACTTCAGCTTCGACACTGATAAACTCAAGCCAGATCCGTCTATCAAGATAGTTTTCGTAACGCATCTCCTCGGACTCGACGCCCCTATTGAGAAACTCAATGAACTCTATCCAGGGGCTATATTTATCGAAGACATCTGCGAGTCGCACGGAGTGACCGGACCAGATGGGAAACGCCGCGGGGCCGACTCCACGGGAGCCACATTTAGTTTCTATTTTGGCCATCATATGACGACCATCGAGGGAGGGATGGTCTCCACGAACAACCGTGAACTCTACGAACTTATGAGACTGAAACGGAGCCACGGGCTCGCACGCGAGATGTCTCCCGAGTATTTCAAAGCGGCCAGTGAAAAGTACCCAGACATCAATAGTAAATTTCTATTCATGACGGACGGATTCAACTTTAGAAACACAGAGATCGGCGCCGTCCTCGGACTTGGCCAACTCCCCAAACTCGACTCGTTCATAGAAATTAGAAAAAATAATTATAAAGTTTTTTGCGATACCATGAAAGAACTGGGCGAGTACTTTCATCTGCCCGAGTATACAGAATCAAATAGCTGTTTCGTATTTCCGTTTATTTGTAAAACCACAGAGGTTTATGAAAAACTCAAAAAATACTTTGATGCCCGCGGAGTCGAGTACAGACCCGTGGTTGCTGGAAATCTTCTCCGCCAGCCATTTCTCGCCAAATGGAAGAGTATAGCCGCCCCAAACTCCGACATAGTCCACAAGTTTGGCCTCTACATAGGTAATAACCAGTTCGTCACGACTCAAGACATCAACACGACATTCGGTCCTGGTTTTATTAAATCATTGATGTCGTAAGCAGGCCCTCGACCAGGCGCAAACCAAGCACGGGGGGCGACAAGTCGGGCATCCTCGTTTTCGCGCATGTAGTAGGCAGACAGAGCCAGGGTAGAGTTTGCAATGATAAAATGGTCACAGAGAGACATCAAAAAAAGGGTCTTGACCGGGTCGGGCTCATGGATTACATCCACATTCGGCCCTGTTAAGTCGGCGACCAGGTCTGGTTCCTCACAAAACAATAAAAATTTATTGTTTGGAAAAAGTTTCATGGCTTCAAGATAGTACTCCTTGGGGAGGACCGTCTGGTTGACGGCGAAGAGCTTCCGGCCATCCCCGCCCCACCTGACGTGGACGCAAACTCCCCCTGAAAAGCGAGATTTTTGTTCGGCCCATAGATCTGGCACATTTGAACGCAGGAGGTCCCTGAGTTCAATTCTGTACTTGTCGAAATATTTCCAGGATTGGTAGTATCCATTCAGTACACGGGCGTCATTGGGTATGGGTACATACGTGAAACGAGGTTCGGTCCATTCCACGCCCCTCGCTCCTTGGACCATCTTTACATGTTTAAACAGGTCTGAAAATTCACCAAACTTTTTATATGCTGGATATTCTGGAATATTGGGGTGAGGATACCATCCGATAGCTCCGAGTTCCTGACCCTGCTCTTTGGCGTGAGACCACGCAGCCGCATGCTGAAAAAGCAAGTTGCCGAGACCTCCACAAGGCACGATGACAATCATTTAAAGGTAAAGTCTGTTTAACTTTAAATGGTCAGAATCGTAACAACCATGACCGTCATACCGACCAGGGAGCTGTTGGTCATAAAGGCCATAATGAGCATCAAGAACGGCACTATCAAGCCTGACGCCATGTACATAAACATTCCTAAAAAGTATGCTCGGTTCGAGAAACCCCTCGAACCCTGGCTCAAGCCCGTACTCGTGTCCTTGGGTATGACGGTCCTGGAACTCGACGAGGATCGTGCATGCTTCAATAAGATTCTCCCGATTCTCGCATTTGAAAAAGACCCTGAGACTCTCGTCGTGACTATAGATGATGACATAGAATACAAACCACTGTTCATTGCTGGCCTTTACGAGGCCTACAAAAGTTTCGGGGGCGTCGTGGGTTACTCAGGTCTCGTGTATCCAGAGAACTCCAAAGATACGTTGAATTATCTCATTTGTTTCGGACACAAGTCCCCGGCCGAAATCATTCAACAGGGCTTCGGTACAATGACAAAGGTCGCCTCCTTTCAGGGATTCCCGCGCGTCCCGCCCTTGACCAAAGACATGGACGCTTCTCTGTACTTGAGCGACGACTACGTCATCTCTCGCTTCTACGACTTCAAGGGCCTGTCCAAATATGTCGTGTGCTGGGATCAGATAGGCAGGATCGACGACGACTGGTCGAGCATCTGTACACTCTTGGATGAAGATTATGGCGGGCCAAAGCTCTCGACCGACCGGAAGAGCCTCGAGGACTATATGCGCGCAGGTGAAATTATAAATTACCTGTGGAAGTGGCCCTATCCTAACACAAATAATGTAGGTTCTTCGTGACCTCCCATTTCTGCACACTGATAAAATAAGGGCTTTTTGAGAGCGTATACATCGAAAGAAGTCATGAGCCTGGACTGAAGTATATCATAATCAGGCGACTCCCATGTGGCAGTCTGTTCGTACGCTCTGAGACACGCTTCGGCCCAGGCCCTCGTAAGGAAGAGAACCGCGTGATTTGAAAGCATATTCACGAGTCGAACAACATCTGTGTACTGATCCAATGAACCTCCTTGATAGGCGATGATAGCCTTGTCAAAGCAAGGATGCATACTCCACTTGCTTATTCCAAGGTACACGCCATCCGCACCTTCAGGGATGTCTATAACGTGACGGAACCAAGGAGTCGTGTTACAGTCATCCTCTAGACATATAAACGGCCTGAACTCGCCCTCTAGACGTTTTTTGAACAACTCTATAAGACCAAGGACGCCACTATGACGGCCTTTATCGCAGTATCCCACGTGGCACTCCCCTTGCAGGTCCACCTCTTTGAGCATCTTTTCCATGTGCTCGCGACGCTCAGGACGATGTGGACCGTGCAAATAGACTATATCAATAGTTCGAAGGTCCATCTATTACAAAGTATCAGGCTCGTCCTTATCTAGACGAATTTCTACAAATACAGGCAGGAAGAGCGAGCGGGACCCCGTCTTCTTGTCGGTGATCAGCGCGTTGTATTTGACCGCCAGCACCTTCCCAATAAACTCACTCGGGTCTGAGCGCCTTTCCTCGTCGCTCAGTCCCGTCCCCACAGAGCACTTGACCTTTCCGTCCGCAGACTGCACCTCCAGGGCCCCTATAAGGCCCGCGTACTTACCAGTACCTATGGTTGTTCCGGTACACAAAAGGTCCGCCTCCAGCTCGGCTTTCATTTTTAGCTGATGCTTGACCCTCTTGTTCTCCCACGGACCCTCGGGGTCCTTGAGGATCAGGCCCTCTTCACCCTCGTCCAGTTTTTCTTGATACAGAGTCTGTGCCGTCGCCAGGGTGTTGATCATCGTCGTCTGGGCGACCCGGATACCTTTGGTCTTCAGCCCGTTCAGCATGGTCCAGCGGGCATAGCAGG
>Ga0114963_10001977_pt1 | contig 13945 bp, 16 predicted proteins | sample C_131016_EF_Meta_FD_87019 | JGI IMG/M metagenome (GOLD analysis project Ga0114963, IMG submission 87019) | Freshwater microbial communities from Lake Croche, Canada to study carbon cycling - C_131016_EF_MetaG | ecosystem: Environmental > Aquatic > Freshwater > Lake | place: Lake Croche, Canada...
GATGTTCCCTTCCAAAACAAACAATACGAGGGGCAGGGGGGAGGCGCTCATCCGGATGATGTGGTGCATGTTTTAAAAGAAGCCATTCAAACTTTACGTATAGGTTCACCTCCGGCTGGAAGAACATGGACTCAGCGCGAAGCCTTATTTCTAGTGGCGCATTTGACGGGCGACATTCATCAGCCCCTTCATGTTGGAGCAGGGTACATCGATGACCAGCTTCACTTTGTGGTTCCCGCCAACAATAAAGAGGCCGAGAGCATGAACACCGCTGGCGGGAATCTGCTGTGCTATCGCACCAAGCCCTTGCATGCAGCTTGGGATGATGATTTTGTAGTGCACGCCATGCGGGAGCACCATGACAAAACCCCCTTGGAATTCTCCAAGGGCTTGGTACTCTCTGCAGAATCACTGAGCGCCCCTGCAGGTAAGCCCGAAGAGTGGGTAGGCGCTTGGGCTAATGAAAGTATGGAGCTTGCTTCCCAAGCTTTGAAACGTGTTTCTGTTGTCTCAGTGCGGGATGCTGGAAAAGGGCGTGCGCTATGCGGTAAATCTTCTCAAAATGAAATACCCCACGAAAACGCATCCCACCCCGAACCCAAAAAGGTATGGGACATCTCCCTGCCTGAGGGCTACCCTGAGCAAGCCAGCCATGAAGCAACACATCGTCTGGCTCAAGCCGGTGGGCGCTTAGCCCTTGTTTTAAAAGCTGTTTGGCCTTGATTCCTGTTGAATCTTGGCTGCAGGATATGGATAAACTGATCAATGGCATGCCTTGCAAATTACCCTTGATCTTAAGCCGATCAAAGGCTTAGACTATGCCTACACCGCGCCTACATGGCGCGTACTTAAAGCCCGTTTAGTCTATGTAGGGCCGTTTAAAGGTCTATGCCACCTCGTAAATTCAATTTTTCTTATCTCAGACTGGCAACCCAAGCTTGTCCAATGGGTAAGGAACAGGTTATCTATTGGGATTCCGCAACGCCCGGCTTAGGCTTGCGTATCACGGGTAACCAGGTCAAATCATATATCTTTGAAATGCGGGTCAAAGGTAAAAGTGTCCGAACTACCTTAGGTCGATTCATGACTCTGCAATTGGAACAGGCCCAGGCAGAAGCCATTCGTCTAAGAAAACTTGCCGAAGAAGGCATTGATCCCAGGGGGCAAAGGTTCCTACCCGCATCCCCTGATACAGCCTCCCCTTCAGCTGTCCAGCTCTCCTTGTGGTGATAGCGGTAGGTTGAATCTAAACCACTATATCGAGATGCTTGATTTGTAGATTTGGCGAAATGAAGATTTGGGTATCTTCGTTTTGATTGTCCCCCTGTTTTACATAGACTAATTTATACCCATAATGAATCAGGGTTGTTCTGTGTGAGGGGATGTTGTAAATGACCAAAACGGGAATTTCCAGCAACTTATCTAGCACTTTCGCCAAAATAACAGCATCGAAGGGGTTGTAGAGATAGAGGATAAGAGGGCGTTCAAAGCTATGATAATTAATCGTTTCAGCCCCAGTCACCAAAAAATGGCCAAAGTCGCCAAAGATCTTATGCGTGTTTGATCGAGCAATATCTATAAAAGGGGGGTAATAATCCACCCCCAACACGTCCTGTTTGATATTGTCTTTTAAGCACTGCAGCCTCCAAACCAAGCATGCTTTGCCTTTACCGCACCCCAAATCGATGAATTGGTAAGATCCAAAACTTGGCCCTAAAAGTTTTTTAGCAAACTGATAAGAATGGATTACCTCTTTGGTCCAAGAAGCCATGTAATGCTTGCCATGCTCCAAATTAGGCACAGGCTTGAACTCCGGCTTCATCAGATTGTTAGCCGTATCGGTACCGTACTTCAGGTCAAAAAGCTTTCTTTGCCTAAAGTTAGTCAGTTGTTCGTTCCAGTCCAAATGTCGTCCCATCATGCTTTTTTAGTACGTAATCTTAAGATAACAGTTCAGTTCTCTATACAAGTGTATCCGTGACTTGCTACCCTGAATCAACACAGTATGTTTACTCTGAAGAAGAAAGATGAATCCCCTTCCACATCCCGCTCATCGTTTTAACTCTACTTCCGCCAAAATTCTGATCGTCGATGATAGCCGCACTATGAGGCAGTTATTGATTGAAGAGCTGAACAAACTGGGTTTAACCAACATCAGCGAGGCAGGAGATGGGGTTGAAGCAATCCAGATAGCCAAATCTGAAGATTTTGATTTGATGTTATTGGATATGGAGATGCCCAAGCAAAACGGGCTGCAAACGCTCAGTATGATGAAGGCAGACCCAAAACTAAGGTCTTTGCCGATTATTATTGTCTCAGCTGAAGATGATTTTAAAAAAATCATTGAATGCATTGAAATAGGGGCAGAAGACTACCTCCCCAAAAAACCCTTTAATTCAATCCTTTTACGCGCAAGGGTATTTTCATCCCTAGAAAAGAAGCATCAAAGAGATATCGATGTAAATCGAATACATCAGCTTCAAGATGTGGGTATTGCTCTTTCCCAGAAAATAGATCATCTGGATCTACTGAAGATTGTGATGCGAGCTGCAATGGATTTAACCAATGCCGAAGCGGGAACGATCTATAGATTGAATCAGCAGCAGCGTGGATTAGAGTTCGTATTGAGCACGAACAAAAAGATCGATCTCAGCGCAGTTGGTTTAGGTCTTGAGGGCACAGTGCCGGCAATTCTTCCCTTAAAGAATGAGGATGGGACGGATAATTATTCTAATGTTTCAGTCTATAGTGCGCTCAAGCAGGCCACCATCAACTTGCCAGATATATACGCGGCAGAGGGATTTGATTTTTCAGGTGCCAGAGAAATAGATACAAAAATTGGCTATCGATCTCGCTCCATGTTGGTCATCCCGATGATTGATCACCGGGGGGAAACCTTGGGTGTCATGCAATTGATTAATTGTCTTTCCTCTACCCAACCCGTTGAAATTATTTCATTTTCTGATGACGCTCAACGTTTCGCTGAATCCTTAGCTTCACAGGCAGCCATTGCAAAGTCTAATAAAAACCTGATTTCTGAATTAGAGATGGTGTTTGAATCATTTATTCGAATGATCAACCAGGCAATTGACGAAAAGTCGCCTTATACGGGTGGACACTGCGAAAGAGTCCCAGATATTGCCATTAAGCTAGCCGAGGCTTGTCATCATAAGCAGGAGGGACCGCTTGCGAATTTTCATATGAATGATGCTGATCGGTATGAATTCTCAATCGCTGCTTTGTTACACGATTGCGGTAAGGTCACTACGCCCGTGCATGTTGTTGATAAAGCAACAAAATTAGAAACTATTTTTGATCGTATTGCCTTGCTCGACACACGCTTTGAGCTTATTCGTCGAGATGTACAAATACAGTTTCTTAAAAAACAGTTGGCATTGAATGGTGATGAGAAGGAGGCACAACTATCACAGCGCAATAATGAGTTGGCTTTGATGCTTGAACAAATAGAGGATGACCAGGCCTTCATTCGCAAATGCAACACAGGTTCAGAACGCATGTCAGATGAAGATCAAAATAGGATAGCGGCAATCAGTCAGCGTTATTCATGGGTGCCTAATGGGCAAACCGAGGCTATTCCGTTCTTAACTCAAAATGAGTTAGAAAATCTCAGCATTGTTGCCGGGACCCTGACACAATCTGAACGCGCCGTGATTAACGAGCACATGGCGATCACTATCAAAATGTTGGAAGCGGTGCCTTGGCCAGCCCATCTCAAAAATGTTGTTGAGTATGCGGGGGGGCATCATGAGCGTATGGATGGTAAAGGTTATCCCAAAGGACTCACTCGAGACCAAATGTCGGTTCAGGCCAGAATTATGGCGATTGCGGATATTTTTGAAGCCTTAACCGCCGCAGATCGTCCTTATAAAAAACCGATGAAACTCTCTCAGGCTTTAAGCATTATGAAGCGCATGAGTGAAGAGGGTCATATTGATCCAGATCTTTACGAGGTCTTTATATCTGAGAAAGTGTATTTGGATTACGGCCGCCAGTTCTTGAACGAAGATCAGTTGGATCTCGCTTGATGACCCGGCACCCCTAAATCTGCGCATAATATATATTATGTCAAATTGAAAAGAGGCTCAGTTTTAGAATTGAGTGTTTCTTTCACTCTGATCAAATCGCTAACCGGAACTTGAGGGCCTGAGCGTTTTTAGCCATGACCTCATCAAGCGTTGCTATTTTTTTGGCTTGGGTCGCCATTGCGCATGCTAGGTGAAGTGAATCACCCGCCCTTAGTGCGGATTCGTATTGAAGCGTTAATTCCGCTGCCTTAAAAAAATGCTTGGGTTCCACTGGCACAAGATTTAAATCATTCGAGCAAAGTTTCTCAAACGACTCCCAGGCTTCCTTAGCCTGACTGACTGTGATTTGCTGCGTTCTTTGTTTAATACCCAGAGCGCTTCCAAATTCAGTGACACACCATACAGCCGATACGAGCTCATCTTTACAGGATTCATACCAGCGTAGTGCCGCGTTGCTACTGGGTTCCTTAAGGAACATGGCAATCATCACGCTGGTATCTACATACACCATTAATATGCTCCACCGCGTCGGAGTTCTTGAACCACTGATGTTCCCATTTCCATCTTTTCGTGATCAGCAGCAAGACTTTTGGCGAATGCTATTCGATTCCAATTCTGTTTATTGAGGCGGAGCGTGAGCCCGCCGTTAATATTCAATACTGCTTCAATACGATCGCCATCCTTGATCCCCTGGCTACGCACGTATTCAGCAGGAAGACGCAGCGCCAGGCTATTACCCCATTTAGCGACATGCAGGTCCATAGTGTTTTTCCTTGATGTATATCTATATAATGATATACATTTTTATAATTGAACTTCAAGCGATTCTGTTTTCCTGATATTAAGATATTCACTTTCGCGCTATTCTGAGTATTACTTTGGCCATTGCAAATCGCGAATATGGAAACAGCCCAATTTGATTACGTGATAGTGGGTGCAGGCACTGCGGGATGTTTGCTTGCGAATCGATTAAGTGCAGACCCTCGAAATAAGGTCTTGTTATTAGAGGCAGGGGGTAAGGACGATTACCGCTGGATCCATATTCCGGTTGGCTACTTATACTGTATCGGTAATCCCATTACAGACTGGTGCTTTGAAACACAACCCTCAGCGGGTATTGGTGGGCGTATCCTTAAATATCCAAGAGGACGCGTTTTGGGAGGGAGCTCCAGCATCAATGGCATGATCTATATGCGGGGTCAATCTCGTGATTATGATCATTGGGCTGAACTCACAGACAATCCTGAATGGCGCTGGGATGCCGCTCTGCCCTATTTTATGAAACATGAGGATTATTGGCGAGGTGCGGATGCTTTTCACTCCTCTGGGGGAAGCGACCCTACCGGGCGAAGACCAGGAGGGGAATGGCGTATTGAAAAGCAACGGCTCAACTGGGAAGTGCTGGAACGATTTTCAGAAGCCGCGCAACAAACGGGTATTCCCCTGAACCCTGATTTCAACCGCGGCACCAATGAAGGGGTGGGATATTTTGAGGTCAACCAAAAAGGTGGCTTTAGATGGAATGCCTCTCAGGCATTTCTGAAGCCTATTTGGGAACGCAGAAATCTTTCCATTTGGACGCACTCGCAGGCTCAAAGACTTTTGTTTGATTCTTCCGCTGCTATGTCAGAATCTTCCCCCCGTTGTCTAGGGGTTCAGGTGGAGGTGACACAAACCGGTAGGCCCGTTCTGTTTGAAGTGAAGGCTAATAAGGAAGTGATTTTGTGTTCCGGAGCGATTGGGTCCCCTGCTCTACTTGAAGCTTCAGGCATTGGTCAAAAAGAGCGCTTAGCACAACTGCACATTCCCTTGATCAAGGAACTACCCGGTGTAGGGGAAAACCTGCAAGACCATCTTCAACTTCGAATGGTGTTCGCACTCCAAAAGTTACCCACCTTAAATACGCGTGCATCTACTAAGCTTGGTAAGTTGGCCATACTGATTGAATATGCACTCTTGCGCACTGGACCGATGAGCATGGCCCCTTCTCAATTGGGGGTATTTACACGCTCCTCTCCAGAGTTAAAGTGGCCTGATCTGGAATATCACGTCCAACCCCTCTCTCTAGAAGCTTTCGGTCAGCCCCTGCATCCTTTTAACGCCTTCACTGCGAGTGTGTGTCATTTAAACCCCAGCTCGCGTGGCTCAGTGCATCTTCAATCTCAAGAAAATGGTTCGCTCCCTGCCATTCAACCCAATTACCTCTCTACGGATGAAGATAAACAGATAGCGGCACAAGCATTAAGAGTGACCCGAAACATCATTTCTCAAGCTGCACTTAAACCTTATTCTCCCAAGGAAATCAAACCAGGAATTGAGTTTCAATCAGAAGAGCAGCTCATCGAGGCAGCGGGGCAAATTGGAACCACCATTTTTCATCCGGTAGGCACCTGTAAAATGGGTGCAGCCAATGATACTTCGCGAGTGGTCGACTCAACACTTAAGGTAAAAGGGATTCGAAACTTACGCGTAGTGGATGCCAGCATCATGCCCACGATCACAAGTGGTAACACGAACTCGCCTGTTTTGATGATCGCCGAAAAAGCTGCCGAATGGATCTTGCGCGATGCTGCCCGCTAGGCGGATCGAATGTGCTACTCTGCCCCACTTTATTTTTTTAAATCTGTATAGGATTACCTTTCATTATGGCTGATACACGTGTTCGTATTTCCTCTGGTTCAAGCTTTGAAAAAATTGCGGGATATTCTCGTATGGTGGTGGATGGAGATTGGATATTTGTGTCGGGTACCAGTGGATTCGACTACAGCACAATGACCGTCAGTGATGACGCTGCCGAGCAAACCCATCAGTGCTTCAAGAATATTCAGGCTGCCCTGGCACAAGCGGGTTCTAGCTTAGATGATGTGGTACGCGTGACCTATTTAATGAGCGAAGCCAGCCTCTTTGAACAGCTTGCTCCCATCTTCGGGGAGTATTTGGGCCATGCGCGCCCTGCTTGTACCGCAATGGTGGTGGGCATGGTCGATACCCGAATGAAAATCGAGATTGAAGTCACAGTAAAAAAACAAACCTGATGGTACTGTTCTAAGGATCTAAAAAAGGGCTTTGAATAACCCGTTCAAAGCCCTTTTTTTATCCCTAAGACTGTCGTACCTTTAAATTTTTTATCTCCCTAAGAAATCAGCCTTACCCAACACCACCCCGTTGTGACGCAAAATGGCGTAGCAAGTAGAAGAGTGAAAGTAAATGTTTGGGAGAACAAAATTCACTAAGTAGTCATGGCCGTTAAATTCAAAACTATTAGGGCCAAATTTGAGAACGATATGGCGCGTTTCAGCCCCATCGAACTGTTCAGATTTAAATTCTTGCAGGTAAGTGAGTGTTTTAGCGATACGAGCGCGTAATTCTGGGAAAGTTGTTTCAGTATCTGCAAATACGGGAGCATCTTGTCCTGTCAATCGAGCGGCGGCGCCTTTGCAGATATCTGTTGCAATAAAAACCTGAGAGGTCAGAGGCAGCATGTCGGGAAAAAGACGCGCACTCGTTAATACGGTAGGCCCTAATTTTTTTTCTTCAGCATAAGATTCAGCCTTGACAAGAATTGCATCTAGGTTTTTCAGTAAACGGATAAAGGATGGAACGCTCGCAGAAAACATTGAAATTGACATAAATATTCCTCGTTGGGTGGATTTGATGTTGTTACAGATAGTTTATGAAAACCCTTGCGATACAAGGCTTTTCAAGATCTTCATGCGAAAGCAGGTAGCCTAGTACAATAATTTCTTGCATGATTTGCAAATGTTTGCGTAGAGTATACGCCGTGAGCCATGATCGATATGTAGGAAGTGAATATCCTCGGCGATCCCCGTGACTTAAGAACAATCTTTTTTGGAGGACGTACGCTTGAATAAGTCTGATCTCGTTAAGGTAGTTGCCGACGCAGGTGAACTATCTAATGCCGCCGCAGGCCGCGTTTTAGACGCGCTGCTTGATTCCATTGTGAAGTCTGTAACCAAAGGTGAGTCAGTTGTATTGACCGGTTTTGGTAGCTTTGAAGCCACCAAGCGTGCTGCACGTCAAGGCCGCAACCCTCAAACTGGAGAAACGATCCAGATCGCAGCCGCAACCTTGCCCCGTTTCAAACCCGGCAAAGGTTTCAAAGATGCAGTGAACATCAAAAACGCCAAGAAAAAGAAGTAATTTTTCTGATAAGTGTTGTGCGGTAGTTGCATGGCGCACGATAATAAGGCCCGTCCGGTTCATTCCGAACGGGCTTTAGTTTTTTAATGACTTCAAAAAAAAGTGACCCCCATGCCCTACGTTGCAATTAAACATTTGCATGTAACTTTTGCTGCACTCAGTCTTCTCATTTTCATCGTCAGGGGTATTTGGCTGGCCACAGATAATGCAAGATTACATTCCAAACTTTTTAAGGTTTTACCTCATGTAGCCTATACCCTAGTGGTTTTATGTGGAATTGCGCTGGCCAGTCTATCCAACCAATGGGATCAAGCATGGATTTGGATCAAGATTGCCTTGCTCTTAGTGGTAGTCGGATTCGGTGTTCCTGCCTTCAAACGTGATTCTACGATGCCGCGTTCACGGCGCATTTCTCTTTGGGGGCTTGGCCTACTCGTCTTCATTATGATTTTTGCCGTCGTGGCTTACCATCATGCATTAAGTGCTCCCCCGCCTCCAGGCGCCATAGCAGCAGATCCAGCCACCCCCCAGGAATCGCATTCCATGCCTGCCCTCCCCTCTCCGCCCTCAGCAGATCAAAAGTAGGTTGTTGCCCCTCTTTATTCGCCAGTTTGAACTGGCGATCCCCTTATTTATTCTTGTTGCGCTTGGATACGGCCTTGTTAAAGGGGCGGGGTGGAGCAAAACAGTCTCTGATGGCATGAATACATTCGTATTTAACCTTGCCATGCCTGCGTTGCTATTTCACTTGATGAGTGACCTATCTAAGCTTCCCCCCGTGGATACCCGGCTTCTTGCCGCATTCTTTGGAGGTTGTTTACTCACCTTCCTGCTAGGCTATTTTTTAGGTGGTTCACTATTTAAATTAGATGGCACCGGAAAATCTATTCTTGGTTTAGGAGGGGTATTTTCCAATAACGTATTAATTGGAATTCCCCTTGCCAAAGCCACCCTGGGTAATGCATCTATTCCTTCTGTTGCATTAGTCCTTGTATTTAACTCCTTGACACTCTGGAGCTTACTTTCAATTTCGATTGAATGGTCAAAACATGGATCGATGAGTATTGCTGGATTTAAAAAAACCCTATTCGCCATCGCACGAAATCCCATCATTATTGGAATTCTCACGGGTTCTTGTTTTGGTTTAACGGGTTGGACTCTCCCAACCATGCTAGAACATACCTTGGTTCAAGTTGCCGAACCCTCAGCGGCCCTATCCTTAATCGTTCTAGGAATGGGTTTAGCAGAATACGATGTGAAAGCAGGATGGCGTCAAGGTCTGCTAGTCGTCTTATTAAAGCTCATCATTCAACCCTTGGTGGTATGGTTTATCGCCATCGTATTGGGGCTACCCATGTTGGAAACCAAGGTAGTCGTCCTTCTCGCCTCATTACCGGTCGGAGTGAACGTTTATTTGATGGCTAGGCAGTATCAGCGGTTAGAGGGGACCGTTGCTGCAAGCTTGGTTTTGACTACGGTAATCTCCGCCGTCACTACACCTATCTTTTTAGTCTTGTTGTCTCAAGTATTCTCAACGGGTACGTGAAGGAATGAATAATCCTTTTGGTCTTGAGATCAGCATCACGGATGAAGAGTTTCATGCCTTTCAGCAACTGATCAAGTCGCTTTCAGGGATATATCTATCAGATGCAAAAAAACAGCTAGTTTTCGGAAGACTTAGAAATAGAGTAAGGCAGCTGAGCTTATCTAGTTTCGATGCCTATTTGAAGCTGGTCAATCATCCCACTCAAACGGCCGAGCGTCAGATGTTGGTTGATTTGCTCACAACCAATGAAACCTATTTTTTTCGCGAACCTAAACACTTTGAGTTTTTGAAGAACGAAGTAATTGCAAATAGAGACTTACGTCGTCCACTTAGAATTTGGAGTTCGGCCTGTTCCAGCGGGGAAGAGCCTTACAGCATTGGCATGGTGTTAGCAGACCATTTAGGTATTTCTAAGCCACCTAGTTGGGAAATCGTTGCATCTGACATTAGTCAACGGATTATCGAAAAAGCGAAGCTAGGGGTGTATGCCAATCAACGATTGGATGGAATTCCGCCGGCTTACTTACAAAAATACATAACCCGAGGCGTTTCATTGGGCGACGAAAAAATTGAAGTCAACCAATCGATTAGGGAACGCGTGCGTTTTCTAAGACTGAACCTGAATGAAAACTTGCCAGACTTAGGTAAATTTGACGTGATTTTTTTAAGAAATATGCTCATCTACTTTCAACCTGAGAGCAAAATAGACATTGCTCGCAGGGTAATTAAAGCGCTACATCCGGGGGGTTGGTTACTGATCGGCCACTCTGAAAGCCTGAAGGATGTGGATCCTCAATTAAAGACCATTGCACCATCCATTTATCGCTTCGCTTCGATATAGGTAATGCCATGACCAAAAAGAAAACGCTTGAAGCCATCGCTGCAATCCTAGGTGCAACATGTCTTTTTGGGCTTCCTGTTCTTACGGTGGGTTTGATTGGATGGGGCGGGGATGAGCTTGTTACTTTTATTCCAGTCAAGCCAGAAGAAATCCATACCTTAAAGTATCAGGCAGAAGTGGTGGTGGTGATGCTTGCCACTTCAATTGGTGCTCTGATAGCGACCTGTATTATTTTTGGAGGGGTATGGCTTGCTGCTATGGCATTTCAAAAATCCGCTGATGCCATTGAAGAACCCTTAGACCAAACCTATCGTCCAGTAGAAAGCAAACGCGTGCGTGTAGGGATGATGGTTCGTAAAGGCGGCCCGCAATCTCTTAGCCGAATCGAAAAAGAACTCGCCAGAAAAAATCTCCAAAAAAAATAGATGGGGGAATCCCTATCAACTCCATCGGGTTGAAACCAAAGCTACAGCTGCAGCGAGTTGTCCTGAGATGTCATCGCCATTACTGATGGACAAACCCAAATCTCTTAGCCGGCCATCTTGCAGCCCATATACCCAAGCATGAACAGTCAGATCCTGTTGCCGCTCCCAAGCATCGCGAAGAATAGTGGTTCTGGCGCTATTCGCAACCTGCTCCAACACATTTAACTCGCACAGAACATCTACCCTACTCTTTTCAGGAATAGCATCGATCAAATCACGATATTTAATGTGTACATCTTGTACATGACGCAACCAATTATCTGCTAACCCCACACGCTTGTTATGCAGTGCACAGTTCACCCCCCCACATCCGTAATGACCTACAACCATAATGTGCTTCACTGCCAATACATCTACGGCAAACTGCATCACAGTGAGCGCATTGAGGTCGGTGTGATTGACTAAGTTCGCAACATTTCTATGAACGAAGAGTTCACCCGGTAAAAGCCCCACAATTTCATTAGCAGGGACCCGACTATCTGCGCACCCTATCCAAAGATATTCAGGTGCTTGCTGTTTAGATAGTGTTTCAAAAAAACCAGGGTTTTGTTCAACAATCTCTTTTGACCAATGAATATTTTTTTCAAAGAGTATTTTTAAATCAGACATTTTTCTCACTCCACAACTTTAATCCAATTCGCAGTGCAGGTAGGGACGGCAGGGTAGTAACCCTGACTAACTGGGCAGTACCATCGAAATGCCGTATGACCTGCGTGCGGTGTCCCTGGTGGCGAGCCCGCAGCAGGAACGTGCGCACTGGGAGCCGAACCGGAGGGAGGGGCGGAATTGGATTGAGGAGCAGAGTTTGCCGGCGGAACATCGCTAGGCGCAGATCCTGGGGGGGGAGGCAGCGCGTTTAGAGCGGACCCCGCGGCAACTTTGGTCACGCGAGTCACCCCTGATCCAGAAGTCACCATCACGCGATCCCCTACTTTAAATAGCTCATCCGCTGCTTGAGTAATCACAGACAGCTTACCGTTATCGTACTGAACGGTGACTTCTACACCTTCCTGTTTGGTAGTGGACTCTTCAATCGCTGACCCCACTAGGCCACCCGCAACGGCTCCAGCGACGGTAGCGATGTCCGTTCCACGCCCACCGCCAGTAGTATGGCCTGCCAGCCCACCTACTGCTGCTCCAGTTAAAGCACCTAGACCGCTTTTGGTGCCTTCAATACGCACACCGCGAACACTCATGACAGTCGCTAAACGAACACTTTGTTCTCCGCGAACTTGGGTTCTACCATAGTCGCCCCCACCCAGACCGGGTGCACCTGCACAAGCACTCAGCGCCAAAGCAACCGTAGCGAATAATGCGAATTGATATGTTTTCATTGTATTCATCTCATAACTTGATTAATTAACTTGTGACCCATCAGGAACAACCTTCATCCAAGGCTGGCTACAACTGGGGACAGTGGGGTAATAAGCACCTGTAGGGGCGCAATAATACTGGTACACCACTTGCGAGGGAATCGGGGGTTGCACAATCACCGTTTGTGGTTGTAGATAAACAGGCGGTGCAGGACGGTAGTAATAGGGTTCCGCATAGTAGGGAGCAGGGTAGTAAGGTGCTGAATAGTAAGGGGCAGAATAGCCCAAGGGAAATCCCAAACTGATACCAAAGCGAAAATGGTCACGGTCATGAGCATTTGCACCGCTGGTCAAGCCTAATCCCGCTAAACTGAGCAAACCGCAGATCAATAACTTAGATTTATTCATATCTTATCTCCGAGTATTGCAGCAAGGGGCCAGAAATCTGGCTGTACTCATTGCTAATGACAGTATTAACGCGCTGAGGTTCTGTCATCGTTGACACAGTAACGTGATGATAGCCTTTATGTTGTAACTGACTATGACATGAGTAAGACTAATAATTTGTGTTTTTTGCGCTAGATGAAGACAAAAATTAGACAAATTTGTTTGGCTATAACCCGCGATCCTGATACCCTGCGTCATTGTATCAATCTTCATTTTTCCTTCGTTTTCTTTGACCCGAGTCCATGGCCCAATACGTATTTACGATGAACAGGGTGGGTAAGCTTGTCCCACCCAAACGCTACATTCTAAAAGATATTTCACTGAGTTTTTTCCCAGGCGCCAAGATTGGCGTATTGGGTTTAAATGGTTCAGGAAAATCTACACTGCTAAAGATCATGGCAGGCCTCGATAAAGAAATCGAGGGCGAGGCCGTTCCAATGCCAGGGATTAAAGTCGGTTATTTGGCGCAGGAACCCCAGATCGATCCTGAATTGACGGTGCGTGAAGCAGTCGAACTGGGTTTAGGTGAAGTATTTGTTGCCCGGCAACGGTTGGAAGAGGTGTATGCGGCTTATGCTGAAGAAAATGCAGATTTCGATGCGCTAGCGGCTGAACAGGCCGACCTAGAAGCTATCCTAGCCGCTTCAGATGGCCATAACACCGATCAAGTGATGGAAGTCGCCGCAGATGCGCTGCGCCTTCCTGCATGGGATGCGGTGGTGGGAAATCTGTCTGGTGGTGAAAAGCGCCGTGTGGCGCTCTGTCAGTTGTTGATCTCTCGCCCCGATATGCTGTTGCTCGATGAACCTACTAACCACTTAGATGCAGAAAGTGTAGATTGGCTTGAGCAGTTTCTACGCAAATTCAGCGGAACAGTAGTCGCCGTCACCCACGACCGCTACTTCTTAGATAATGCCGCCGAATGGATTTTGGAACTAGACCGCGGATCAGGCATTCCATGGCGCGGAAACTACAGTACTTGGCTCGAGCAAAAAGAAACGCTCTTAAAGCAAGAAGATGCCACCGAGAGTGCGCGTCAAAAAGCCATTAAGAAAGAATTGGAATGGGTGCGTCAAAATGCTAAAGGGCGTCAATCGAAGAGTAAA
>Ga0114963_10001978_pt1 | contig 13944 bp, 10 predicted proteins | sample C_131016_EF_Meta_FD_87019 | JGI IMG/M metagenome (GOLD analysis project Ga0114963, IMG submission 87019) | Freshwater microbial communities from Lake Croche, Canada to study carbon cycling - C_131016_EF_MetaG | ecosystem: Environmental > Aquatic > Freshwater > Lake | place: Lake Croche, Canada...
AGACCCAATTCCTATGGCCCAAGCACCGCAATCCCCCTCTGCCGACTATGAAGCATGGCTTCGCGCCGCCGCTAAATCTGCCCCGAATGGCGACGTGGCCGCGCTCAATTGGCAAACCCCGGATGGCATCAGCGTTAAAGCGCTCTACACCGCAGACGATACCAAGGCCTTGCCCCACGCCAACACCTTGCCAGGGTTCGAGCCGTTTTTACGCGGCCCGCAAGCCACCATGTATGCCGTGCGTCCTTGGACGATTCGCCAGTACGCTGGTTTCTCCACCGCCGAAGAATCCAACGCTTTCTACCGCAAGGCTTTGGCGGCGGGCGGTCAAGGCGTGTCGGTCGCTTTCGATTTAGCCACCCACCGCGGCTACGACTCCGACCATCCACGCGTGACGGGTGATGTGGGCAAAGCTGGCGTGGCAATCGATTCGGTGGAAGACATGAAGATCTTGTTCGACCAGATTCCCTTAGACAAAGTGTCCGTGTCGATGACGATGAACGGAGCAGTTTTGCCTGTGCTCGCTGGCTATGTGGTGGCAGCAGAGGAGCAGGGCGTGTCGCAAGCGCAATTAAGCGGCACGATCCAAAACGACATACTCAAAGAATTCATGGTGCGCAACACCTATATCTATCCGCCTGAGCCCAGCATGCGCATCATTGGCGACATCATTGGGTATACCGCTGAGCACATGCCCAAGTTCAACTCGATCTCGATATCGGGTTACCACATGCAAGAAGCGGGCGCCAACCAAGCTTTGGAATTGGCTTTCACTTTGGCCGATGGCAAAGAGTATGTGAAGACGGCAATTGACAGTGGTCTCGATGTAGACGCCTTCGCCGGTCGCCTGTCGTTCTTCTGGGCGATTGGTATGAACTTCTATTTAGAGATCGCCAAAATGCGCGCTGCCCGATTGCTGTGGTGCCGCATCATGAAAGGCTTTCACGCCAAGAACCCCAAGAGCCTGATGTTGCGCACCCACTGTCAAACCAGTGGATGGAGTTTGACCGAGCAAGACCCTTACAACAACATCGTGCGTACCACGGTCGAAGCCATGGCCGCCGTCTTTGGTGGCACCCAGTCGTTGCACACCAACAGCTTTGACGAGGCAATTGCATTGCCCACTGAATTTTCAGCACGCATCGCCCGTAACACGCAACTCATCATCCAAGAAGAAACCCACATCACCAACGTCATCGACCCATGGGCCGGTAGCTACATGATGGAGTCGTTGACCCAAGAAATGGCTGACAAAGCCTGGGCCATTATTGAAGAAGTGGAAGCCATGGGCGGCATGACCAAAGCGGTTGACAGCGGTTGGGCCAAACTCAAAATCGAAGCCGCCGCCGCACAAAAGCAAGCGCGTATTGACTCGGGCCAAGACGTGATCGTTGGCGTGAACAAATACAAGCTCGCCAGCGAAGACACCATTGAAGCGCGCGACATAGACAACGTGGCCGTTCGTGATGGACAAATCGCACGCCTGCAAAAGATCAAAGCAACGCGCGACAACGCAGCTGTCAAAGCCGCACTCGAAGCGCTGACTTTTGCAGCTGGACATGGCGGCAATTTGCTCGACTTATCGATCAAAGCCATGCGCTTGCGCGCGACGGTAGGAGAGGTAAGTGACGCACTAGAAGTCGTATTCGGCCGCCACCGCGCCGACACCCAAAAAGTGACTGGCGTTTACGCCGCCGCCTACGACCACGGCAACAACGACGGAGACACGATGGAGTATTGGAACCAACTCAAAGCCGATATCGCTGCGTTTGCTGACAAAGAAGGCCGACGCCCACGCGTGATGATTTCCAAACTCGGCCAAGACGGCCATGACCGTGGTGCCAAAGTCGTAGCCACCGCATTTGCTGACTTGGGCTTTGACGTGGATATGGGTCCGCTCTTCCAGACGCCAGAAGAGTGCGCGCGCCAAGCGATTGAAAACGACGTCCATGCGGTTGGCGTATCCACCCTAGCCGCCGGCCACAAAACTCTGGTGCCAGCCATCATTGCTGAGCTCAAAAAACTAGGTGCGGATGACATCATCGTTTTTGTGGGCGGAGTGATTCCGCGGCAAGACTACGACTTTCTCTACCAAGCGGGAGTCAAAGGCATTTATGGGCCAGGTACGCCTATTCCTGTGAGTGCGAGAGATGTGCTGTCGCATATTCAAAAGTCGCTTGCTGGTTAATGGACTGCGGCGGCCGCATGTTTGAAGTTCTCTGATGCCTGTGCAAGATCCCGCTCAACTGTTGCAAGCCTTGCGCCACGGCGACCCCGTCGAGCAACGCCGTGCCATGGCCAAGGCGATTACTTTGTTGGAGTCCACCCGCAACGACCACCGTGTGTTGGCCGATGCTTTGTTAACAGCTATTTTGCCCCATAGTGGCAAGTCGTTTCGTTTGGGTATCAGCGGTGTGCCAGGGGTTGGTAAGTCAACCTTCATTGAAGCCTTGGGACTTTTTCTCATTAGCAAAGGTCACCGCGTGGCGGTGTTGGCGGTCGACCCGTCATCGAGCGTGTCTGGCGGATCCATCTTGGGCGATAAAACCCGCATGGAGCATTTGTCAGTTCATTCACAAGCCTATATCCGTCCGAGTCCAGCTAGTGGTACCTTGGGTGGTGTAGCGGAAAAAACTCGTGAATGCATGTTGGTCTGTGAAGCAGCAGGCTATGACGTAGTGATTGTGGAAACGGTTGGCGTTGGCCAATCTGAAACCGCAGTGGCCAATATGACCGATATGTTTTGTTTGATGCAACTGCCCAATGCCGGTGACGATTTGCAAGCGATCAAAAAAGGCGTGATGGAGTTGGCCGATTTGGTAGTGATCAACAAAGCCGATATCGACAGCGCGGCTGCGACGCGTGCCCAAGCGCAAATTACCAGCGCTTTACGTTTGCTAGGTTTGCATGGCAACCCGCAAAACCAACACCATGACACCACCAGCTGGCACCCCCAAGTGGTACAACTCAGCGCGCTCCTGGGCCAAGGCATCGATGCGTTTTGGAATGCTGCTAGCGAATTTAAAAAACTCCAAATGGCCAACGGCCGCTTTGCGTCGCGCCGACAAAACCAATCACTGTCTTGGATGTGGGAGCGCATAGAAGCAGGGCTGAAACACAATTTCCGTTTACAGCCGCAAGTCCAAGCCGTGTTGACTAGCGTCTGCGAGCAAGTGATCTCGGGGCTATTGGCTCCCTCGACAGCGGCCAGACAACTCCTTGTGATGGCCCATGTCACGAGCACCAATGGGTCGGGTGATTCGCTATGAAAAACCCCCACAGATTTTCATCCTGCAACGAAACAGGAATTCCAAAATTGAGACCGGAGTAAAGAAACCATGCAAGACATCCTTGAACAACTAGAAGAAAAGCGCGCAGCCGCTCGCTTGGGCGGTGGACAAAAACGCATCGATGCCCAACACGCCAAAGGCAAGCTGACGGCGCGCGAACGCATCGAAGTCTTGTTAGACGAAGGTACCTTTGAAGAGTGGGACATGTTTGTTGAACACCGTTGCACAGACTTCGGTATGGCAGATCAAAAGATTCCAGGCGACGGCGTCGTCACAGGCTACGGCATGATCAACGGACGATTGGTGTTTGTCTATAGCCAAGACTTCACCGTATATGGTGGCGCTTTGTCGGAAACGCATGCCGAGAAGATTTGCAAAATCATGGACCAAGCCATGAAAGTCGGTGCGCCCGTTATTGGATTGAACGATTCAGGTGGTGCGCGTATCCAAGAGGGTGTGGCCTCGTTGGGTGGTTACGCAGAGGTGTTCCAACGCAATGTCATGGCCAGCGGCGTGGTGCCGCAAATCAGTTTGATCATGGGGCCGTCAGCTGGCGGTGCGGTGTATTCACCCGCCTTGACCGACTTCATCTTCATGGTGAAAGACAGTTCCTATATGTTTGTCACTGGCCCTGAAGTGGTCAAGACCGTTACGCACGAAGAGGTGAGTGCCGAAGAACTCGGGGGCGCCATCACCCACACCACCAAGAGCGGTGTGGCAGATATGGCGTTTAACAACGATGTGGAAGCCTTGCTCATGCTGCGCCGCCTCTACAACTACCTCCCGCTCAATAACCGCGAAAAAGCGCCGGTGCGTAAAAGTGGTGATCCCACGGACCGTATGGACACCAGCCTAGACACGCTGGTTCCCGAGAACCCCAACAAACCTTACGACATGCGAGAGCTGATCGTCAAAACCGTTGACGACGGCGACTTCTTGGAATTGCAACCCGACTATGCACAAAACATCTTGATTGGCTTTGCGCGCATGGACGGACAAACCGTCGGTATCGTCGCCAACCAACCTTTGGTCTTGGCAGGGTGTCTAGATATCAAGAGCTCTATAAAAGCGGCTCGCTTTGTGCGTTTTTGCGATGCCTTCAATGTGCCCGTCATCACCTTTGTCGACGTGCCTGGTTTCATGCCTGGTACCAGCCAAGAGTTCGGTGGCATCATCAAGCACGGCGCCAAGTTGCTGTATGCCTATGCCGAATGCACCGTGCCCAAAATAACTGTCATCACACGCAAAGCCTATGGCGGTGCGTATGACGTGATGGCCTCCAAACATCTGCGCGGCGATGTGAACTTTGCATGGCCCAATGCGGAGATTGCCGTGATGGGGGCCAAAGGTGCGGTGGAAATCATCTTCCGTGAAGACAAGGGCGACCCCGCAAAAATCGCCGCCAAAGAAGCCGAATACAAAGCGCGATTTGCCAACCCCTTTGTGGCTGGTGCACGCGGCTTTATCGACGACGTTATCCAACCTCACGAAACACGTAAGCGCATTTGCCGCTCCTTGGTCATGCTCAAAGACAAAAAAATTGATAACCCATGGCGCAAGCACGGAAACATTCCGCTGTAAGCCTAGGAGAAAAACATGTTTAAAAAAATACTCATCGCCAACCGCGGCGAAATCGCCTGCCGTGTCATGGCTACAGCTCGCAAAATGGGAATACAGACGGTGGCTGTTTACTCGGAGGCCGACAAAGAAGCCCGCCATGTGGCGATGGCTGATGAGGCGATCTGCATTGGGCCCGCAGCCTCTCGCGAGTCCTATTTGGTAGCCGACAAAATCATCGCAGCTGCCAAACAAACGGGAGCCGAAGCGGTTCACCCTGGTTATGGGTTTTTGAGTGAGAACGCAGACTTCTCCAAGCACTGCGAAGAGTCAGGCATTGTTTTCATAGGCCCAAAACACCACTCCATAGCGGCCATGGGTGACAAGATTGCCTCTAAAAAGCTGGCACAAAAAGCTAGGGTCAACTGCATTCCCGGTGTGAACGATGCGATCGAAACACCTGAGAAAGCGGTGGAGATTGCCAAAGGCATTGGCTACCCCGTGATGATCAAAGCCAGCGCCGGTGGCGGTGGTAAAGGTTTGCGCGTGGCCTATAACGACAAAGAGGCATTAGAAGGCTTCACCAGTTGCCGTAACGAGGCACGCAATAGCTTTGGCGATGACCGTGTCTTTATTGAAAAGTTTGTCGAAGAACCACGCCACATTGAAATCCAGTTGATTGGCGACTCGCAAGGACATGTACTCTATTTGAATGAGCGCGAGTGCTCTATCCAACGCCGTCACCAAAAGGTGATTGAAGAGGCGCCATCGCCCTTCATCAGCGATGAAACCCGCAAAGCCATGGGTGAACAAGCGGTGGCTTTGGCCAAAGCGGTGAAATACCAGAGTGCAGGCACGGTCGAGTTTGTGGTCGGCAAAGACCAAAGTTTTTATTTCCTCGAGATGAACACCCGCTTGCAGGTGGAACATCCAGTGACCGAATGCATTACTGGTTTGGACTTGGTGGAGTGGATGATCCGCATTGCAGCGGGCGAGCCACTCACATTGAAGCAAGAAGATGTGCAACGCAACGGCTGGGCGATCGAGTGCCGTATCAATGCGGAAGACCCTTTCCGTAATTTCTTGCCATCTACGGGGCGCCTGGTGCGCTTCCATCCGCCCGAGCCCACGATGTTCCAAGGTAACACCGAGCAACTACTTGGTGTGCGTGTAGACACCGGCGTGCAAGAGGGCGGCGAGATTCCGATGTTCTATGACTCAATGATCGCCAAGCTCATCGTGCATGGGCGTGACCGCAACGATGCCATCGCCAAAATGCGAGAAGCTTTGAATGCATTCGTGATTCGCGGCATCAGTTCCAACATTCCATTCCAATCTGCCTTGCTGGCGCATCCACGTTTTGTGTCTGGTGAATTCAACACAGGCTTTATTGCGGAGCAATATGCCCATGGGTTCCGCGCCGAAGATGTCACGCACCAAGACCCTGACTTTCTCATCGCCTTGGCTGCCTTTGTGCGTCGTCGCTCACGCGAGCGTGCTGCAGGTTTGAGCGGCCAGTTACCAGGCTATGACGTGAAGGTCGGCCAGGCTTACACCATCATTTCTCTCGAAACCAAAGGTAATCACCGCTACACGCAAGTAGAGGTAGACGACTCGATGGGTCGCCACGGCACCGCCATCATCAAGGTCAACGGCAAAAACTATGCGATTGCTAGCGAGTCGCGTATCAACGATGTGGCGATCCAAGGCACAGTCAATGGACAACCTTTTACGGCGCAAGTTGAACGCGGTTCTACTAAAAATCCGCTGGGTCTGCAGATTCAACACAATGGCACACGCATCGATGCGATGGTGGTGTCCCCACGTATGGCTGAGTTGTACAAACTTATGCCATTCAAAGCTCCACCCGATTTGAGCCGTTTTGTGCTCTCACCCATGCCCGGTTTGTTGGTAGATGTGGCCGTCAAGCCTGGTCAAAAAGTGTTGGCCGGCGAGCGTGTGGCGGTGATCGAAGCCATGAAGATGGAAAACGTGTTGTTTGCTATGCAAGATGGTGTCGTCAAGAGTGTGGTTGCAAACCAAGGTGAGTCACTCACCGTCGACCAAGTGATTGTGGAGTTTGAAGCATGACGTCCGTAAAGAGACCATTCAAAGTTTTGGGCGTTCAGCAAATCGCCATTGGTGGACCCGATAAAAATGCGCTAAAAAAACTGTGGGTCGATATGTTTGGTCTCGAAGTGACAGGTACCTTCCAAAGCGCGCGCGAAAACGTCGATGAAGACATTTGCGCCATGGGTGTGGGGCCGTTCAAAGTCGAAGTCGATCTTATGCAACCCATAGACCCCGACAAAAAACCAGCGGTTCACACCACGCCCCTTAACCACATCGGGTTGTGGATAGACGATCTACCCAAGGCGGTTGAATGGCTAACTTCCCAAGGTGTGCGCTTTGCTCCAGGCGGAATTCGCAAAGGTGCTGCTGGGTTTGACATCACTTTTTTGCACCCCAAAGCCAACGAAGAATTTCCGATTGGCGGTGAGGGCGTGTTGATTGAGTTGGTGCAAGCCCCAAGCGAAGTGGTGAAGGCATTTAGCGCGTTGGCTGAGCAATCAATTTGAGAAGCTAGTTCAAGCGCTCGTTTTACGCGTGTTGGCTAGCGCATCCAAGCGCTGCTCTTCTTCTTTTTGCAAGCGCGTAAGTCTGATCGTTTTAGCTTCGTAACGACTTCGTGCCACATTGGCTAAATCTTGCGACCAAGCTTGCCAGCCCGTCAGCGTCGCATCTACCGGTTCTAGCGCAATGCAATCGACCGGGCACACTGGAATACACAACTCGCAACCCGTGCAATAGGGCTCAATGACGGTGTGCATGCGTTTGTTGCTGCCGACAATCGCGTCGGTAGGGCAGGCGTCGATGCACAGCGTGCAACCTATGCACCAGTTTTCATCAATCACCGCCAGAGTGCGAGGACCTTCAGTGCCGTTATCTGGATTGAGGGGGATAGCGACATTGCCAGTGATGGCGGCTAAGCGCTTGATGCCTTCAGCGCCTCCGGGCGGGCATTGGTTGATCCGGGCTTCTTCGTTGGCAATCGCTTGGGCGTAATGCAAGCAATCTGGGTATCCACAACGCGTGCATTGCGTTTGTGGCAGGGCGTCAAAAATGCGCTCGACCAATCCCACGTGTTTTATTGCGCAACTCTTTTGGCAGCGGTTTTGACGGTCTTGGGCTTGGCCGCTTTGGCGCGAACCGGATGGGCTTTGTTGTGAGTCGCGATGAATTCCTTCACGACTGGATACACCATATCGCGCCAACGGCGTCCACTAAAGATGCCGTAGTGGCCAGCACCTTTGACTTCCAAATGGTCCATGATTTCACGCGGCAAGCCCGTACACAATTTGTGCGCCGCTTTGGTTTGGCCTGATCCAGATATATCGTCTAACTCGCCCTCGATCGTGATCAGACCAGTGTTATGAATGTCTTGGGGGCGCACCAACTCCATCACGCCTTCGGGCGATTTCACTTCCCATGTGCCGCGCACCAACTTGAATTCTTGGAATACCGTTTGTATGGTTTCCAAGTAATAGTCGGCGTCCATGTCCAGCACAGCGTTGTACTCATCGTAAAAATGGCGGTGTGCCTCCGCGTGGGCGTCATCGCCTTTGATTAAATCTTTGAAGTAGTCGTAATGGCTTTTGAAATGGCGCTCTGGATTCATTGCTACAAAACCGCTGTGTTGCAAAAAGCCAGGGTAGACCCGACGACCAGCGCCAGGGAAGTTGTCTGGCACGCGGTAAATCACATTGTTTTCGAACCAGTTGAGGCTTTTGTTCATGGCCAAATTGTTCACGGCCGTGGGCGACTTCCTAGCGTCGATAGGGCCACCCATCATGGTCATGCTGAGCGGTATTTTTTCACCCCGAGAGGCCATCAAGGACACCGCCGCCAATACAGGCACGGTGGGTTGGCAAACGCTGATCACATGGCAATTGCCGTATTTGTTTTGCAGGTGGCGGATAAATTCTTGGACGTAATTGACATAGTCGTCTAAATGAAACTCGCCTTCACTCAGTGGCACCAAACGCGCGTTACGCCAATCTGTGATGTAGGCCTTGTGGTCTTTGAGCATGGTTTTGACGGTGTCGCGCAATAGCGTGGCGTAGTGGCCAGAGAGGGGAGCGACGATCAACACCACAGGTTGGCCTTTGATTTTGGCCAACGTTTTGGCGTCATCAGAAAAACGCTTAAAACGGCGAAGCTCACAAAACGGCTTGTTGATTTCTACACGATCGTGGATGGCGATTTCAACGCCGTCGACGTCGATCGATTGGATGCCAAATTCAGGTTTGATGTAGTCTTTGCCAAGGCGGTACAGCAGGTCGTATCCCGCGGACATGCGGTGGCCTAATAGGGTGTTACTCCATGGAGATATAGGATTGCTGTAGAGCTTGGCAGTTGCCTGCGCAAATTCAGCAAACGGTTCCATAAAGCTGCGTTGGTTTTCAAAAATCTTATAAAGCATGCAAAAAGGTCTCTCAAAAAAGTGCCTAGGCAATATAACAGTGCAACATGAAACTAAATTGGGGGCTGTCCTCCAAACTATTGGACGACTTTGGCGATGGACGCGCACACGTGGTCGATGTTCTTGCTGTTCAAGGCCGCCACGCACATGCGCCCCGAGTCGGTGCCGTAGACACCAAATTCATTGCGTAGGCGCACCATTTGGTCTTTGGTCAAGCCGGAGTAGCTGAACATACCGATTTGGCGGGTGATGAAACGCATGTCTTGCTCAACACCCGCATCTTTGAGGCCGTCGACCAGTTTTTGGCGCATGGCTTTGATACGCAAGCGCATCTCGCCAAGCTCTTTTTCCCATAAAGCACGCAAATCGGGGTTGCCAAGCACGGCCGCCACCACGGCACCGCCATGGATAGGGGGATTGGAGTAGTTGGTACGAATCACAATTTTGAGTTGGCTCAAAACGCGGCCACATTCTTCTTTGTCTTTACAAACCACGCTCAATGCGCCCACACGCTCTCCGTAGAGGCTGAAGCTTTTAGAAAAAGAGGTCGATACAAAGAAGTTCAGGCCAGCCGCCACAAATTTTTGTACCACCGCGCCGTCCTCTTGGATACCGTGACCAAAACCTTGGTAGGCCATGTCTAAAAAGGCGGTGAGGTTTTTGGCTTTGACCACCTCAACCACTTTGTCCCATTGCTCGGGTGTGATGTCGTAGCCCGTAGGGTTATGGCAACAAGCGTGCAACACCACCACGGTGCCTGCTGGTGCTGCATTGAGCGAGGCGAGCATGCCGTCGAAGTTGATGTCTTTTTTGCTGGCGTCGTAGTAAGCGTAAGTCTCGACTGTGAAACCCGCGTTGGTGAACAAACCGCGGTGGTTTTCCCAGCTGGGGTCAGAAATCAAGACCTTGGCCTTGGGGTTTAAGTGGCGCAGAAAATCAGCGCCGACCTTCAAGCCGCCAGTACCGCCCAAACCTTGCACCGTAGCCACACGGCCTGAGGTGACGGGCTCAGAATCTGCGCCAAATACCAAATGTTGGACCGCGGTGTCATAGGCTGCGATGCCGTCAATCGGCAAGTAGCCACGGGCGCTGGGGTGCGACATCATGGTTTTTTCGGCGGCTTGGACACACTCTAAAAGTGGCAATTTGCCGTTATCGTCAAAGTACACGCCCACGCCTAGGTTGACTTTGTGGGGGTTGGTGTCGGCGGCAAATTGTTCGTTGAGGCCCAAAATAGGGTCGCGGGGTGCCATTTCGACAGCATTAAACAGTGACATCGTGGGTCCTTGAGAGGGGGTAAATGGGAAAAGGTTAGAAGCCTTGCGCAGACTAAGGTAGGCTTACGCGTTTTCCCTATATTTTAAACGCCTGTCGCGCATGCTTTTGCGCATGCCTTCTTTGAAACACATGCCCACGCCCCTAGCCGTTGATCTATCCCTTGCCAAAACCCAAGCGGAAGGCAAAGTTGCCGCTGAAGGTGCTACAGCGCCTGGAACAGGCACTTTTGTCAGCTACCCAGGTTCGCCCTTTGAGTTGTTTCAGCCCTATCCGCCAGCAGGCGATCAGCCCACTGCTATCAATGAATTGGTGGATGGCATCAACGACGGCGAAGTTTTCCAAACACTGTTGGGGGTGACGGGGTCGGGCAAAACCTTCACTTTGGCTAATGTGATTGCCCGCATGGGCCGACCCGCCATTGTCTTTGCGCCCAATAAAACGCTGGCTGCACAGCTTTACAGCGAATTTCGCGAGTTCTTCCCCAAGAACGCGGTCGAATACTTCGTCAGCTATTACGACTACTACCAGCCCGAAGCCTATGTGCCACAGCGCGACCTGTTCATTGAAAAAGACAGCGCTATCAACGAACACATCGAGCAAATGCGCTTGAGTTGCACCAAAAGCATCTTGGAGCGCCGAGACGTGATCGTGGTGGCGACAGTTTCAGCCATCTACGGTATCGGCGAGCCTGAGAGTTACCACCGAATGGTGATGACGGTTCGTGCGGGCGACAAAATCGGCCAGCGTGACGCCATTGCCCAGCTGGTTCGTATGCAATACGAGCGGAACGACCTAGACTTCTCACGTGGCAAATTCCGCGTGCGGGGCGACACCATCGATGTATTCCCTGCCGAGCATTCGGAATTGGCGATTCGCATCGAGTTGTTTGACGATGAGATCGATAGCTTGCAACTCTTTGATCCGCTCACAGGCCGCATTCGCCAAAAAATTCCTCGCTTCACCATCTATCCCTCCAGCCACTATGTCACCCCGCGTGACCGCGTGTTGGCGGCGGTAGAAACCATCAAGGTCGAACTGGCCGAGCGTTTGAAAGAGTTGGTCGGCATGAACAAACTGGTCGAAGCCCAGCGTTTGGAGCAACGTACCCGTTTTGATCTGGAGATGCTGTCTGAGGTCGGCCACTGCAAAGGCATTGAGAACTACTCCCGCCATTTGTCGGGCGCCAAACCCGGCGACCCGCCCAGCACCTTGACCGATTACATGCCCAAAGACGCGCTGATGTTCTTGGACGAAAGCCACGTCATGATCGGCCAACTCGGCGGCATGTACAACGGTGACCGTTCGCGCAAAACCACCTTGGTCGAATACGGCTTTCGTTTGCCTAGCGCGCTCGACAACCGTCCGCTCAAACTTGAAGAGTTTGAAAAGCGCATGCGCCAAGTCGTCTTCGTCTCGGCCACTCCCGCCGACTACGAGAAAACCCATGCCAGCAAGGTGGTCGAGCAACTGGTGCGCCCGACAGGCTTGGTTGACCCCGAGGTGGAAGTGCGTCCCGCCACCCACCAAGTTGACGATGTTCTGCAAGAGATACGCATTCGGGTGGATCGCCAAGAGCGCGTACTCATCACCACGCTAACCAAGCGCATGGCTGAGCAACTGACCGACTATTTGAGCGACAACGGCGTCAAAGTCCGTTACTTACACAGCGACATCGACACCGTAGAGCGCGTCGAAATCTTGCGCGACCTGCGTTTGGGCACTTTCGATGTGCTGGTCGGCATCAACTTGCTACGCGAAGGTATCGATTTGCCCGAAGTCTCGCTGGTCGCCATCTTGGACGCTGACAAAGAAGGCTTTTTGCGTTCTGAGCGCAGTTTGATCCAAACCATTGGCCGCGCAGCCCGCAATATCAGTGGTAAAGCCATTCTGTACGCCGACCGCATCACCGATTCGATGAAAAAGGCCATCGGCGAAACAGAGCGGCGCCGTACCAAGCAGTTAGAGCACAACACCTTGCACGGTATCACCCCCAAAGGCGTGTTCAAGCAAGTGCGCGATTTGATCGACGGCGTTTATAGCGAGAAGGCTGGCAAAGAGGCGCAAGAGCGCGAAATCGAAAAAGCCCGTATCGAAGATATGAGCGAGCGCGACATCGCCAAAGAGATCAAACGCCTAGAAAAGCTGATGATGGAACACGCTCGTAACCTCGAATTTGAGAACGCTGCCCGGGTCCGCGACCAATTGGCCAACTTGCGCGCGCAGGCCTTTGGCGGGGCGGGGCACGACAACGTAGTCGTCTAAAAGGGTATTACTTGACCAATTCCGTGGGGATTAGGTTATACTTGACTCAATTAGTCGACAAAGCCCCCACCCAACTCAAAGGAGCTCCCTATGCGTCTCACCACCAAAGGTCGTTTTGCAGTCACTGCCATGATAGATTTGGCGCTCCGCCAAAGCAATGGCCCTGTCACTTTGGCCGCCATCAGCCAGCGCCAGCAGATTTCGCTCTCTTATTTAGAGCAATTGTTTGGCAAGCTCCGTCGCCATGAACTTGTCGAATCCACCCGTGGACCAGGCGGCGGGTATTCCTTGGGTCGCAAAGCAGCCGATATCACTGTCGCCGACATCATCGTCTCTGTCGACGAGCCCATCGACGCCACCCACTGCGGTGGCAAAGAAAACTGCATGGGTGAAGCCGGCCGTTGTATGACCCATGAGTTGTGGACCTCTTTGAACCAGCGCATGGTCGACTTCCTTGACTCTGTCAGTTTGCAAAAGTTGGTCGACGACCAACTCGCCAAAGGCATTGAGATCGAAAACAAGCCCAGCATGCGCAAAGCCATCTCTGCCATGCCTGTCGCCAAACCCATCCATGTCAACGCACCCAATTCAGTCTTTGCCTTGGGCAACGCTTTCGCTAAAAACTAACCCTGCCGGCTAAAAAAATGGACATGACTCCGCATTTCCCGATTTACCTCGATTACGCGTCGACCAATCCGGTCGACCCCCGCGTGGTAGACGCCATGATTCCTTGGTTGCGCGAGCACTTTGGCAATCCCGCGTCGCGCAGCCACGCTTGGGGTTGGGAGGCGGAAGAGGCTGTTGAAAAAGCCCGCGCTGACGTTGCCGCCTTGATCGGGGCTGATCCACGCGAAATTGTTTGGACTTCTGGCGCGACCGAATCCAACAACCTTGCCATCAAAGGTGCGGCGCATTTCTACCAAACACGGGGCAAGCATCTCATCACCGTCAAAACCGAGCACAAAGCGGTGTTAGACACCATGCGTGAACTCAGCGCCAAGGCTTCGAGGTGACCTACCTCGACGTGCAGGCCGACGGCTTGATCGATATGGACGTTCTCAAAGCAGCGATTCG
>Ga0114963_10001985_pt1 | contig 13923 bp, 13 predicted proteins | sample C_131016_EF_Meta_FD_87019 | JGI IMG/M metagenome (GOLD analysis project Ga0114963, IMG submission 87019) | Freshwater microbial communities from Lake Croche, Canada to study carbon cycling - C_131016_EF_MetaG | ecosystem: Environmental > Aquatic > Freshwater > Lake | place: Lake Croche, Canada...
ACCCCACTCAGAATTTCAACCTATTGTAAATACTCAAAAACTTGGATTATCTCTACCAAGTGGACCAATAAATGTTCTAAATGTTCCAAAATATGAAATACCCCACTCAGAATTTCAACCTATTGTAAATACTCAAAAACTTGGATTATCTCTACCAAGTGGACCAATAAATGTTCTAAATGTTCCATTGGAACATATAAGTGTGGGTGATGAAAATCCACAAGTGATGATACCCGAACAAAAAGTTGGATTACGTATGCCAAGTGGAAAGATACAAATCCTAAAGGTACCAAACAGACAATTAAAACGTTTAACTACACAACACCCGCGTGATCAAAATAAACTTCGTGCAGTATCATCTAAGTCTTTTAGCATTTCAGACCTACCGGTGTTTCATCACCCACTAGAAAAACAGGACGATTCTGATAAATTCCAGCAAATTACAACTCCAAAGTTTAAGATACCAACGTTTGTAAAAAACAAAGAAGTTAATGAATCAGGCGAGTTATTAGATGTGAATGTTGCGAGTATATCATACAATTCTCCTACTCGTAATGATATGGCTGTTCTTCTTGTGTTTTTTGACTATGTTGGATCTGTTAGAATTTTGATGAACTATCTATTTATGCGTGAAAAGTTGAAGTTAGCAAATATACCAGTATTTACTATTGAATTAGTTTTACACGATCATGCTCCTAAGATCAATGATTCTATACGTGTATATGGATCGAGTTATCTTTTTCAAAAGGAGAACCTATTTCGTTTGCTTGAAAAACATATCCCAGCTTGGTACACCAAGTTGGTATTTTTAGATGCCGATGTATTATTTGATGATCAAATGTGGTACGATAACTTGTCTATTTTATTGGATTCTAAAAACATTGTGCAATGTTTTAGCGATGCTCTATGGTTAAATATAGAGTATACGCGCATACAAAAAAAGGCAGTTCCTGTTATAGATTTTGACCCAAAAATCTTGAAAGGCTTTTGGAATCATGACATTGTATATCATCCTGGGTTTGCTTGGGCATTCACTAGATCGTGGTACAATCAAATTGGATTTTATGATTTAGCAATTATAGGATCGGGGGATACTATTTTCTCACAAGCATTATTTGATTTTAAAATGTTAGATAGAAAAAATCAGGAATATAGATTATACAATGATATAGATGAATGGTGGAAACCATCAGAATGGTCATCAGGAAAGTTACCAGGAAAATTATATCACTTGTATCACGGATCACTACAAAAGAGACAATATACTTCCAGATATGAAAAATTTAATTCATATTCTAATATTCATGAAATTTCTATGAAAAATGAAGATGGTGTATATGAACTAACTTATCCAGAATTGAATGAAGCTATGAAAGAATTCTTTAAAACTCGTGATGATGATGGAATCGATTAATTAAAAACCAAAATTTAAGATCGATTGATCACAAATTTTGGGTTTCCCCGCATATATTTCTTGTATCACGTTTAGTTGCTGTACGCAAGACCACCCATGCCTGACATGACGCGAAGCACGTTGTAGTTGAGCGCATACACGCGAACCTGGGCAGTGTTGTAACCGACAACCGTGTTGAGCGACACCGTGAGCTGGAGCGTCGCCTTGTCGATACGCGAGAAGTTGCACGTACCGGAAGGCTGGTGCTCCTCAGGGCGGAGAGCGAACGAGTAGCAGTTGATACCCGTAGAAGGCGTGCGGCAGTGGTGCTGGTAGGGCTGAACCTTGTCGAAGTACGAACCCTCACGCTCCGTGAAGCGGTCCTGGCCGTTGAGCTGGAGCTTGGCAACCTCAACAGGATTCTTGCCCTCGCAGCGAACACCGGAGTCAAGGATCACCTTCGCGAGGAGGTAGTTCACACCGTTATCGAACTCCTCTTCCTGACCAGCTGTGCCTGAAGCACCGTTGATTGCACCATCAACACCTGGCACAACCATAGACGTTCCCTGTCCACCAAGCGGCTGGGTGAGCTGAGGGCTTGATGAGCTGGTACCCTGCGTGAGGAGACCCATGATGATGCCCTCCGTAGAGAAGTCATCGGAGTAGTTGAATGGCTGTTGGCCACCAACTGAGGCAATCCACTCATTGAAAGAGCAGTCAACGAAGGAGTCGCGCTGAACAACCCAGAAGAGCTCCTTCACGGGGTGGTTAAAGTTGAGCTGGATCTTGTTGGACGAGCTCGTGATCGACTCAGCACCCGTGAACTGGACCTGCTCGATGAGGTACTCATGCGACTGCTGGGCGAAGCGGCGGCGCTCCTCCGTGTCGAGGTAGACGTAGTCGACGTAGAGAGACGCAGCCGCAAGAGAAAGGGCATCAGGGCGCGCAGTGTTACCAGCAGAGCTCTCACCGTACACGCAGTTCTCCCAAGTATCAAACTCTACGTTGACGCGAACCTCGTGGTACTGAAGCGCAATAAGGGGGATCGCAACACCAGGGTTGCGGCAGAACCAGAACTGGAGAGGCACATAGAGCGTCTTGGCGGGGCAGCCGGCACGGGCAACGCATGAGAGAGTCGTCTCAGACGCCGAGCACGTCGCATCAAGGGGAGCACCAGTTGCCTTCTTGAGGAGAACAAGGTCGTGCGTGTTACCGATGAGCGCGTCGAGCGCAGCCGTAGAACCAGCCTCCGTCGCAAGCTGCGTCCAGATCTGCATCCAGTCACCGTACTGGCGGTCAATGCGCTGGCCACCAATCTCAACCTCAACCTGCTTGATGAGGCGGTGACCGATGTAGTTCACCCAGCGGAACGCCTTACCACTATTAGCAGCAAGCTTTACCTCAGGAAGAACAAGCTGAACGTACGTCTTGTACATTAGGTCAGCGTTACGGTTGATGACAGCCGTCACACGCTTGTTGAAGTCCGCCTGACCGTTGAACGTCACCTCAATGGACTCCATCGCGAAGTTCGTGTGGCGCTTGTAGAGGATCTTCCAGAACGTGATCTGGGGATTACCAGAAATATAGATGTCCTGAGCACCATAAGACACAAGCTGCATAAGACCGCCGCCCATGTTTGTTTATGTCCTACAGCAAGAAAAAAATATTCCAAGGATAAATGAACGTCTGGCTCTACCCGACGGCGAATGCCATTTTAAATACGTTCCTTCGTTCTATAGTCCTGATTTTATTTATGGTTTTTGGGTTGAAAACAAGTATATATACTGCTTACTGGGGGGCTATTATTCATGATACTATCTCCTTGATCATGATATATCCATTAGTTCGTTGAGCCAAAACCACCAGCACCACGATTATCGGGAGCCGGAGGAAGCTCACGCTCAAACTGAACAATCACAATATTATCCCACGGCATAAAGTTACTCTGGCAAATCTGGAAAAGTCGAGTTCCGCGAGGAACAACATACTCATCATTTGTCCGCTCAAGAAGATCAACCTTTGCTTTAACATCTCCACGATACCCCATATCAATCAATCCAATCGAGTTAGCCATTCGAAATGGAGTCGCTGAAAGCGATGATCGAGGGAGAAGAAGGCATGGAACTGGACGATTGTCATGCGTAGCACCAACCTTAATATTCAGATTGAACGTATGAAGAACTGAATTGCGGTTTACTTCCTCATATAGCATAGGAATATCAAATCCAGAATCAGTATTACGACGATTATTAACAATATCGAAGAGCATGTTGCGAAGCACGATGTTGTCGGTGTAGATATATAGTGTGCTCATTTTCTTTTACAGATACGATGTGTATAAATAACAATACGCTATGGAAGATTATTTACAAGCAGCGCTATTATACCTTAGTATCTTTGGAACAATGATCGCTACACCGGTGTTATACGTTGTTTATACACTAGAACGACAGAGGCGGCGGCAACAGCTTGAACAGCAAGGAGCTTTGCAGACGCTGTTGTCCCAAGACGCCCAAGCAGGTACTGAACCAGAACGCCCAGAGGTGTAAAGAACCCTTCCGATCTTCCATCTGCTATAAAAAGTGCCGCCATATATGCTAATCCAACAACTATTGGGTTAGCATGTGTAAACAGTAGTGATGCGACAATCAGTAATGTTCCCATGTACTCTAAAAGTAAGCCGCGTGGCACCATATTAGTTAATTCTCATAGAAGAATTTTGAAGTCGAACATCAATTTACTCTCACTAATAAAAGACTATATAAATGACAACGAAGATATTCTTAGCATACCATGATGAGGATATATCTCAATTTAACCACCCAGATATTATTCCTATAAAACTTGATCAGTCTGAATACTTTGAAAGTGAAATATTCCGAATGCTTTCACCAGATATGATTCCAGAAGCAGACAATATTGGTATTATAACTCCATCAATTTTTAAGAAAGTGCCATCATTAAATCTTGAAGCATTGTTCACACAGAACCCCAATCCGTTTGCAAAACTTTTATTATGGATGGAACACATACCATGTGATTCAATAACAGCGAAACAACACGGGCAAATGTATATGGTTCTATATATCTGGCTTTTAGAGGAGCTCAATATTCCACTGACGATTGTCAACAAATATAAAGGATTTTACTCTAATATGTGGATAACCAAGCGACCAATATTTCTTGAGTATTTATCACTAGCAAAACAAGCGATCAAGTGTTTAGACTCTCCGCCTCCACACATACATTATGCTCTAAAAACAGATTCGATTTATAGGGGAAAACTTATAGGAACTGGTATTCTCGAAAAAAGATTTGGTAAACCGTATTACCCGTGGCAACCGTTTATAATGGAGCGACTCATCTGTGCGTTTGCTTATATCAAAGAAGCCACATGTTGACCTTCTTTAGAAGAGCAATCTTATATTCTTTACCAACTACATGATTTGCGTGAAAGAAATATATACGACTGGTATCTCCTTTCCACGAACCGTTAGTATACTCGTTTGGCGGATATACGAATAACTTAGCAGACCTATAATTTCTAATATCTGTAACTCTTGCTAGACTAAATATACTTAGCAGACAATGTTGATCATTTTTATTATCTGTGAGTCTCTGAAGCTTTTCGAGTTGTTCTATAATATTTAATGTCCCATCAGTTCTACGAAGTGACATATTTCCAGTACATTGCCATTTACAAAATTTATCTGTCGGAATGTTATTTTTAAAATACCAATCATATTGAAATACAATATCGTAAGATGAATACTGAGAGTAGTGATCAGCAGTTGGTTCTTTTAAGCAGACTACATCACAATCAATAAAATGTATAAATGTATATCTACTTAGAGCAGCTCGTAGAACGTTTGTTTTAGTATGGGTAAGTTTATTGTACAATACTGTGTCATACGTCTGAAACTCAGATGATACATTCTGTTCAAAAAGTTCAACTGTTAAAAAATCATGTTTAGATTGTGATAGCTCGTCGTATGTCTGCTTATCCAGACAGTAAAAGTGAAGCTTGTGATGTTTTAAAACCTTTGCTAAGTTCAGAATCAGGTTCTTAGCAAAGTCTATGTATCCATAGTTAGAATATGTGATCAGAACTGGAATGCTCATTTATTTACATACGTTTTAAAATAGTAAGTCCATTATTATTTGTTAGTCTCTTTTCAATCTTCCATTCAGGATGATCGGCAAGAAACTCTTCAACAGCAGGCCACAGTCCTTTATTGATTTCTTCAATAGGAATGCCAAACTGCTTGCTTTGTTCTTGAGCATTCATTTGCATACGAATAGTCTCACCTTGCCACTCGTCAACTGTAGTATCATGCATGATAATATACTTGCCAGCAAAAGAATGCCAACGAGCTAGTTCACGTTTTAGCTGACCATATACGTGCCAGGTATCAATGAAAAGAAGATCAGTTTTGATCAAAGGACATTCTAAATCACTCTGATTCCAGAATTGTGCATCGATTCCTTCAGCTTTACATAGTTCTAAAAACTTAGGCATATCCTTTGAAGCTCCTGGATCGATCATAGTTAGCTTATTTCCAGAAACACCCTTCAATCCCAGAGCAAATGCGTAAGAGCTTACGATTGATCTAACTCCACATTCTACAACAGATGAACATTGTTTTGTATACTCATACAGAACAGGAAGATGTTCGTTGATATCAGATCGGTTCTGACATCTTGTTTGGTATCCTTGTTGCATTTACAGCAATGAAATATTTTATTTAATCCAACTTGAACATACGCTTGTTTGCTGATAGTGTTTTAATTCATCATCTGCTAATTCTGATTTCCAGTTTATCAACCAAGGTCTGTGAACTGCAGTAAAGTCCCCGGCTACTCGTATATTAACTGAAGTGTAATTATTATTTATTAAACAGAATGTAGTGTCGATCATAGCATGGTATAAGGTAAAGTATTCGTCTGGTATTTTATTTGACCAGAATTTTGCTTCCCATTTTTTTATAGTGTGGCCTTGAAAAAATACATCATCTCTAATATTATTTGTAATATCTAATGCAAATCCCACTTTATTTGCTTTGTACTTATCTGATAATTCGCATAAAATCTCTATAAAATTGTCGGGTAGATTAGGATTTAGTAATAAATCTGGATCGGTAATTATATATCGCGACCCACCAATCTTTTTGATATCTTCTCCATAGATAACTCTGTATCCATAATTTGCATTTTTACGTATTACATTCACATCTATGTTTTTTAAATATTCTATCAGTGGAGGGTACGTACTGCAGTTATCCACTATATAAATATTCTTTGTATATTTTTTCAATTGATCAACCATGCTTTTCACATATGTAAGATTGTTAAATGAGATAATAAAAATTGGAACCATTTATATAAATGAAAACGTTTTTTTGCAAAAAGAACGATGTAATGCTTACACTGAATGATGATGATAAAGACCAGAATTTGCCATTTTGGAAAAATATATTTTCATCATGGGAACGTGAAACCTTCCAGGTTTTTGATCAAATGTTGCATCCAGAAAAAACCTTCATAGACATTGGTGCGTGGATCGGCACTACATGTATATATGGAAGTAAAAAATCAAAACACGTGTTTGCTATTGAAGCAGATATCGCCTCATTTGCTGACCTATCTAAAAACATCAATCTAAATTCCAAAAATATAACACCTGTCAATCGAGCTATTTTTAACGTAGATGATCGAATCATACATTTTGGAAAAAACAAGTTTATGCAAAATTCAAAATTAAACGATAGCACTTCTCAAATTTATACAACTAAGGATAATTTGCATGACACTTATCCTGTAAAAACTATTACCATCTCCGGTCTTATTAAGATGTATGACATACGAGTAGAAGACATTTCACTCATAAAAGTAGATATCGAAGGAGGAGAAGAGAACATACTCGACGACCTGTATTCATTACACAAAATACACGGCGTTCCACTCTATATATCATTTCACTATAGCTGGTGGAGTGATAAGAATTTAGATAGATTTACATTTTTAACATCTGAACAAAAAGCTCAGATATATAAGAATCCATTTGGATCGTTATTATTCAAAAATAGTAATGTACAGTAACAAATAAAAGAAATTATAATTCAATCTGACTATTGGGTTGGTTCATTATCACTCCAAAATCAAACTCCTTGGCAGGTTCCGGGATCTGTATACAAAGAGGATGAACTTTTAAAATCAGATGATATAGCTCTTGAAATGGGTACGGGTGGTTCAACACTATTTTTAGCTGCTCGCTGTAAAAAAGTTATCGCAGTAGAAACTGATCATAGCTGGTTTGTTGAAGTTAACAAAAAAATTAAGGAATTGGGTATATCAAACGTCCATCTACTATATATAACTAAACAACATGAACTAGAAAGGTTTATCTCTGAGTGTAAAGATGCGATAACCGTATTTTCAGTTGACACTGTTCATGGCTATAACCGGTCAAGACAGCTGAATGCAGGACTAGCAAATAAAAATTTTCGTCTCAGAACAATCGTATTAGATAATTATGCTGCACGAGAACTCTTTCCTGAACATTGGAAGATAGAAAATATCTTACCTTTGGAAAAAGATGTAAAAATTTTTACATATAATGATGCAAGATGGTGCGGAAAAGGTACAAGAATTTATTCATTGGCTACTCAAATACTAAGCGGGGAACGATATGCATTGCCTCCAGCTCCTGACACCACAACTTCATAGCATAGGGAATCGTCTTCATCTCAAACTCAGTTTGGACTCCACACGTTCCACAGTCGTAAAGGGATGCTTCCTTGTTTACTACTGCCAGGACTCCACAATTCTTACAGAAACCCGTATGGAATGGATCAGACACATCCATCAGCCGCTCCTTCGTGAACATAGCCGTTCCGTGAGATAGCATACAATCACGCTCCATCTCTCCCACACGCAGACCACCATCTCTGCTTCGCCCCTCACATGGCTGACGCGTAAGGCTGACGATCGGCCCACGAGCACGTGAATGCTTCTTGTCACTCACCATGTGCTTCAGCCGCTGATAGAAGGTCGGTCCCATAAAGATCTCAGCCTCCATCATCTCACCAGTCTGACCATTGTACATGATCTCGTTGCCATATGGATGCATGCCAAGCTCAACCATATGCTTACGAAGGTCTTCGATCTTCAGATGAGAGTATGGGGTTCCATCGCCCATCGTTCCCTTCTCAGTACAGATCTTACCAAACATCGTCTCCATCAGCTGAGCAATTGTCATGCGTGAAGGAACAGCGTGGGGGTTCATGATAATGTCAGGACGCAGACCAGATGCCGTATATGGCATGTCCTCCTCGTTGAGAATGATACCACACGTACCCTTCTGTCCATGACGAGAACTGACCTTATCTCCGATCTCAGGCACACGCTCAGATACTGCGCGTACCTTGATGAACGGATATCCATCTGAGTTCTTATCCTGCCACACACCATCAACACGACAGGGTTCAGCACCCTTATGAGTTGTAGATGAGTCGCGGAAAGCATAACCGTGTGAATCCTGCTTGAGATTGGTAACCTTGCCGATAACAACATCATTCTCCTGAACAATTGAATTCACTGCTGGCATGCCGTTCTCCTGAATAGCATGATACGATGAATTCTTGAATCCACGAGTATTCTCACGACGCGGCTTGGCAAACTTCTCCTCCTTGCCAGATGCCACATTACGATGCTCTTCGTCCTTGTAGATCGTGTAATACAATGAACGAAACAGGCCACGATCCAGCGCACCCTTGTTCAGGATAACTGAATCCTCCTGATTGTAACCAGAATAAATGCCAATCGCAACAATAGCATTGTAACCAAAGGGCATCTCCTGAACCTTCATGACATTCATCATGCGAGTCTCTACAAAGGGACGCATAGGAGAGCAAAGCACATAACCATTCTTATCGAGACGCTTTGAGTAGTTCTTTGCGTACAGACCCATAGCCTGCTTGCCCATAGCTGACTGATACGTATTGCGCGGCGACTGGTTGTGATCAGACATCGGAATTGTACTGGCCATATGACCCAGCATCAGAGACGGGTGAATCTCGCAGTGAGTATGATGACCAGTTACCTCTGCTGGCATCATTGCTACACGAACAGTATCTGACTCTGCTGGATCAATATACTCGACGTTCGTCTTCACCCAATCATTCCAATCAGATGATGCTGGCTTACCCAAGATCTTTCCATCTTGAACCTTGAATAGCGGGCGAACAATACGACCACCATCTGTCTCAATACTGATGTCTTGCTTGGTAACACTCCAAGTGATCCCAGAGTGAGGGTGAAGAACAAATGTCCTCTTTGCCTCTTTGAGAATATTGAAGACCATTGCTGGCTTTTGAGTATATGCTACAATGACACCATTGATGGAGATTGGCGTACCAGGAGCATTGTTCAGATCAGTAATCCAATCAACGTCCGCAGTGTCGATGAGACGCATCGCAATCATAGATGGCGTGTGTTGACTGATCGATGTCATCATAGACATTGCCTTAACAATACCAACCGAATGACCTTCTGGCGTCTCTACTGGGCATACATAACCAAATGATGTGCCATGTAGCTTGCGAGGAGCAAGTAGCTTACCTGACTTCTCCACAGGCGTCTGGATACGCCGCAGGTGGGAAACAGTTGCCAGATAAGATAGGCGATTCAGGACCTGAGATACACCAACCTTCGTTGCTGTAGACCCTGCGTTGGCAGGACCCACGCCCTGAACAGTGAAGTTACCCGTAGCAAGTGCCTGCTTCAGCTTTCCTTCGATGGTCGAAACCTTCAAGATCTTGTACAGATTATTGATGTTCAGAACTTCCAGAGGACGAGGCTCGCCCTTCTTCCACGTATCATTGTTTACTTCGTGAACAAACTTGCCACGGACATCCTTACACACCTTCTGAAACAGCTGCCGAAACAGATGAGTCAGAAGAGCGCCCGTTGTAACTACACGCTTGTTAGGATACGCATCACGATCATCCAGAGGAATCTTTCCCTGAACTGTCAGGATAAGACGCTTGATCATGAGGGAGATGAGGATGCACTTACGAGACTCGAAGGTCTGCTTAGACGCAGTATCACCGCCAAACTTTACGTGAGGCAGAAGTTCGCTCTCCAGAAGGATGCGAACATACTCCTTCTTGTCCTCCATGCTCGTACCGTACTGAAGATGATGAGATAGGTAGTCAACCGCATCATCGCGGCTGTATACCTTGATATCAGAACACTCACGGAACGAAGCCGTAAGAGACTCATACTGCTCAGTATTCGTTCCCCAGACCAGCTTCACGATATCCTCGTCTGCTTCCAGACCCAGTGCGCGAAAGATAACCATCACTGGAATATCCTCACGAAACCGAGGGAAGCAAGCAGTTAGCGGCTGACCAAATCCATTGAACTTAGTATTCATGCGAATCTCAAGCTTCTTGGGAGGCATAGTGAATGACTCATGAAGAGACTTTAGTTCTACAGTGTGAGTATACTTTGCTGCCGTCTTCTTAGAAGCAAACACCATGATACGGTTATCTGCTACCTTCTCCTGACACAGGATCGTACGCTCAGAGCCATGGATAATGAAATAGCCAAATGGATCGTTAGGGCACTCGCCAAGTTCCTCGTATGACATAGGATAGTCCTTCATGATACAGAGGGATGACCCAAGCATGACTGGAATCTTGCCCAGAGAAATGCCCTCGAATACACGAGACTGCTCTGAAATCACGTCCAGCTTCTCACCAGAATACATGCGAGTCACAAACCGAACATCCGCAAACATCTGGGCTGCGTATGTGAAGTTGCGAAGGCGTGCTTCCTGGGGAAACATGGGCTTCACGCGACCAGTGGCCTCATGAATACGAGGCTTGATATATGTGATATTCTCAAATGATAGACGAAACTCGTACTTATACTTCTTTGTTACCTCATCTTGCTCATGCCATACTACAATCGGTGCTGTGGACGACACGATCAGAGGAAGCTTATTGCGAATGAAATCTTCATATGATTCGATCTGGTGCTCTACTAGCTTCTGGGGTCCCTGATTCACAAAGAACGAACGAATTGCCTCCCAGTCCATAGTATCTTTTTAAGAGCAGTTCCACGTAAATCATTCTCTATTCGTTTTTAACAAAGGAATGGACACCAAAAAAATCACCATCCAAAAGGTAGGAGCTGAAGAAAAAGCTCCTGAACCTAAATCAGGTGGGCGTAAGACTCTGAAGACCTTCCCAAGAGGTATTATGAAGAAGTCTTCCAAATTTACTCTTAAGGGAACATCTGATCCTGCTAAGTCTCCTTCTCTAAAGAAGGGTATGAGAAAGCATACCTTGCGTATGTTGACGGAGAAAGGACTAAAGAAGCATCGTAAGACTTTGAAGCGTCGTATTTCAAGCATGAGTGATTCCAAAGTTCAAGATGTTGTTCGTAGCAAGGGATTAGTTCTGAATTCAAAGACACCTCCGGCGATTTCCAGACAAATCTTAGATAACGCTGTATCTGCTGGATTTGTTTCCGTATAAATTCATAATGAGCAAGCTTTGGGGACCACTGGGATGGATGACTTTACATTCGATCAGTCTGATATATCCAGAACAACCGACAGATATGGAAAGGTATATAGCATCGCGGTTTCTGGATTTATTTGGAGAGACAATTTCATGCAATGAATGCAAGCTTCACTTTAAGACGATGTATTCTCTGTATAAGACTATTCACCCAGAATATTTGAACTCTCGTCAGGACTTTGCGCTGTTTATTTTTAGAGCGCATAACACTGTAAACATGCGATTGGACAAACCAACACCAAGGACAGTATCAGAATGTCTTGCGACACTTAAAACTGCGACACAGCAAACTTCTCTGGCTACATTTAGAACTTCATATCTGGCATATCTAACACGTAATTGGGGTCGTGATATTAGTGGAGAAGGGATGATATCTAAGGGTCAGGTAAAAGAGATGGTAAAAATAAACAATGAATATTGGTCACCGAGAGACATACCAATTCCAGATTTAATTGAAGGGGATGTTATGTCACCTATCCAGTCTTCTAACCTCAGAGTAACAACACACGGAATTGCTATATCAAGCATAATTGGTTTCAAAGGGGGCAAACTGATGTTAAAGAAGAAGTAGGACTCCAAGGAATACTGATCCGAGGTTTCATCTCCCAATCATACCTCTTCATCCAAGTTTCTCTGGTCTCTTCATAGTGTTCATCAAAATATACAGCTCTGCGTTTCGATCGCCGCAATGACGCAGAAGGCAAAATCACTTGAAGCTGGTCCGTAACTTTATAAGTAAGTTTTTCCTTAGCAATGGTTGTCTCATAAAGCTGAACTATATCCTGAATCAACGGAGCTTCAGGATATGGATATACCCACCCCCAATTGTACACCTCATTTGTCTTGAAATAATACATTGTCCAGTGAAATGTTTTCCAAAAAGCATCCACGACTGGCTCCATATTTGTGACGCCATCCAAAATATGAAGCCCATACTTAGCCGATACACAATCTGCTCCTCGACCAACTATAGCCCGTTCAAATGGTTGCTTACGTAACTTAATACGCTCCTTCAAGACACTCAACTCCTTCTCTGCTGAATAATCCATAAACACAGCACGACCTTCCTCCGTTGTCAGATCAGGTTTTCCAGATTTGGTGTAATACTCCAAAGCACGACCATATCCATCCTCACGCAAAGAGAAGATACCTAAACTCGGCATAAAGTCATTCCCAAAGCAGAGTACGCTCAGTGTTAAGTATTGCTCAATTTCGATTGGGAGAAGTGTAATCAACTTCTGAATATCCAGCAAAGAGAATTCAGCCTGCTTTAGAGAAGGATCGTTGAACTCACCAGACTCTCGAAGCAAGGTAAGATCGACCGCAAGTTTGTGATTAAACAACGACAGCAAAATCAAATCAGCATCTAATCCATAAATACAAACAGACTTGCGATCATCTTCTGGAAGCCTTTTAATCTGCTGAAAAATCTTATGTTCGCCTTCACCTGGAATTTGGGTGGGAGATACCTCTGCAGTTGGAAACCGCTTCCTGATCTCTTGTTCCAGAGCACGCATGTAAGGAGTATCAGGTGAAATCTGGTTTTTATCAAATACCTCTGACTCCTTGATTCTGAACCGTCTGTATCTCTGCTGAACGATCTTAGCATATGGTACCAGACCATCAAAGGCAATAAATACCTTCTTTGCTCGACATGTGTGTTTGAGTATATGTTCTAATGCGTCCAACACACTCTTAATCGGATCAGTTACGTGAAGATAACGATGAATCAGACAATTGAAATCAATACCCAGAACATCCACATCGATCGGATCGCGAACAACTCGTGTGATTCCAGAATGGTTACGTATCAAACTGGCAAAATAAAAAGGAATGCCCATTGGGTATCTTAGACATCAAATATGAAAATGTAAAAAACGGAGCATCCCGCTCCGCCCACCTCACCCACTCTTGGGCCTATTGGTGTCTAACTCCGGCGCC
>Ga0114963_10001986_pt1 | contig 13922 bp, 15 predicted proteins | sample C_131016_EF_Meta_FD_87019 | JGI IMG/M metagenome (GOLD analysis project Ga0114963, IMG submission 87019) | Freshwater microbial communities from Lake Croche, Canada to study carbon cycling - C_131016_EF_MetaG | ecosystem: Environmental > Aquatic > Freshwater > Lake | place: Lake Croche, Canada...
AAAAGACCAGAAGCATTAAAAAGAGAAGAAAAGGAAGAAGAACATAAAAATAAAGCTCCAAAAAGAAATAAACAAAAAAAGAGGAAGATCATCAAGCAGAGTGTTGATCTTAAATTATGCGAGTTGATGTTAGAAGCTAAAAGTAGAAATGAACCAAATAAAGAAAAAAGTAAAAAGCTCAATTAAAACACGCCGTACACATAAACAATATGATAATGAAGTACCATTTATCTGCATATGATTTAAAAGATGGTGATAAAACAGATGCAATTAATATTCCTAAAATTGAAAATATTTTATGATGGTTCAAATATTGGATGAAATTATTAGAGATAATTAAAACGTAAAATTATAAGAAAAAATAAATATATGAATAGTATAAATTATACAGACTTAAATTTATTAATATTTTTTTTATTTTCTTCTTTATATTCTACATGATTTTTTTTATTTCTATTAATACGTTCTTTATATTCTAATAAATATGATTTAACTTTATAATATGTTTCTTTTTCCATATCAGTATTATCAGTTACTAAAAAATATGTTTCATCGAAATGTTTTCCAAATTCTATTTTATTATTATCATTTGTTATTTTTATACAAATTTCATCTCCGACTTTTCCTTCTTCAATATCCTTTTTATCTTTTTGTAAACTAGATACAATACCAATACTAACAGATTTATCAGTAGAATGTATAGCCTTCAATTTCATATCTTTAGTAAGATTACCTTCAAGAACTTTTACACCAAATAATAATGGAGTTATTTTTATAAAAACATATTTAGGAATTATTTGTAATTTTACACTTTGTAATTTTCCATATTTTATATCAATATTTTCAATTACACTATCTTTAAATTTTATATATTTTTCTATAAGTTTATAAATAGTATTTTCAGCTATTATTTTTACATTAAATGATTTTGCTAATAATAATAATTCAGGATCAATATTTTTTATTAAATTATCTGAATCAATATCATTAGATGATATATTTTTAATATTTTTATTTATATTTGTTGAATGTATAAAAACAGGATCAAATATTAAAATAACTGCATTCAATTCTGCAAGTATACTATCTATACCTGTTTTACCATATATCATTAAACCTGTTTTTGTTATTATTTTTTTATTTAATCCTCCTATTTCATAGTTTGCTATATTTATTTTTTCACTATTTAAAGATGTCATTAATGCATGTACTGCACTTAACGATTGTCCTATTATTGTTAATCCTTGATCATTTAATGTTGATTCTAAATTGTATAATATATTATAATTATCATCTTTATTATCAACAACAATATCTTTTACTTCTTCATTTGATTTAATATATGTTGATCCTAATTCAATTAAATTATCAAATTCATTTTCCTTAAATATTAGGCCTAATCCTGAACTTCCATCTATTTCATTATATCTTTTAAATCCTGATCTATCCTTCATTTCTAAATTATCATCCATACTTATAATAAATTTTATTGTTAATTTTAAATTTTTTATGAAAATAGTATCACCCTCCTTAATTAATCCAAAATTATTAATTGCCATATAATATTCTCCAAAAACAGGATCAATTCTTTTATCAATAATATAACCATGTGTATAACTAAATAATTTACTTTTAAATAAATCATCTTTTTTTTTATTTGCTAGATTTGATATTAATAATATTAAATCAGATATACCCTCACCTGAGCTTGCAGAAATAGGAACCATAGGTATAAATGTTTCATCTGTTAATTTATAATATAAATCTGCATTTATTTCTAATTCTGCTAATTGGCACTTAATTTTATTTACATATTCATCTAAATTTTTCAATACATCTTTGTTTTGCATTTTATATGTTTTTTTTAAATTTGCATCTTTAATTATTTTCCAATTATATATTTTATCTATTTTATTTAATACAATAATAAATTGTATTTTATTTTTTATAAAAATTTTTATAGAATTAATAGTTTCTCTTTCAATACCTTTTATTATATCAATGACAAGTATAGCATAATGTGCTATTTTTGTTCCAATTATTCTCATTAATGAAAATGATTCATGTCCAGGAGTATCTAATATTATAATACCTTTTATTGATAAATCTTTGGCTAAACCACCTGAAAGTTTTTGCAATGCTTCTATATTATAATATGTTGCACCAATTTGTTGAGTAATTCCAGAAACTTCGTTTGTTGAAGAATGTCTTAAATAATCTAATAATTTTGTTTTTCCTACATCTACATGGCCAATAACACAACATATGGGGGCAAATTTATCCATTTATAATTTAATCTGTTTTAATATCTATTATTAAAACAGGTTTATAATTTATTTTTCAATATTTATTAATCACTTTCAATGCTTAATTTTGAACTATTTGATTTATTTTCACTTATATTATTATCATCATCATCATCTTCTTCATCATCATTTTCATTATCTTCTTCATTATTACTACTTTCATATGATAATTTCGAGGAATTATAACTATTTATACTTATTGTTCCTATACTTATATCATCAAAATTTAATTCTTCAGAAGATGTATTTGTATTAGCTGTATTATTTTTTTTAGTAGATTTATGTTTAGAAGTATTTTCATTAATTGATAATTCAAGTTCTATTTTTTTATGATACCAGTATAATCCAGCAATTATAGCTAGTAAAAGTAATAGTAAAAATATTTGATCCATTTATTATATTATGATAATCTATTTTTTTAATTCAAAATTTGCGCATGTTAGAGTTATTTAATTTAATAATTTGATATTTTTATATTTATAATTATAATTATAATTATATTTATATTTATTCATTGTCATCTTCTTCATATTGTCTATGTTTATGTCTCATTTCTCTTTCTATATTATATTCATCCTGTTCAACAGGATCAACATAACTATCCAAATCTCTCTGATTTTCCATCTGTTGTTGTTGGGGTTGAATCTTATAATATTTTTTTTTGTGACTTCTTTTTTTCTTGTGTAATTCATCATATACTATTTTTTTAATAAAAAAATAATTTGCAATAAATAGTAAAATTACCATAACTAGTATTAAACCTATAATGTATATTTTATCTGCTGACAACATCATCATCTTTATAAAATGTGAAATTTATAAAAAAATATCATTTTAGACACATTATTTTTTATCAAATCCACATCCATATGAAATTAATGGAGATTTTTCATGTAAAAATACATCTATACCGAGAGCTAATTGTAATTGAATATTCATTATATTTTCTTTTATATCTTCTATTTGATCTAATATAAATATTAATATATAAGATATTCCCTTATTTATAGAATCAAATTTAATTATTTCTTCCTTTAAATCTTCCCATTTTTTTATCATAATTTTTTCTCCCTCAACAGATGACATTGGAAATATTATACTTCCTAAATAGTCACCTAAATTTATAATATTATTAATTTTTAATATATCCTTTTCATGTTGTTCAATTAAAAATGGAATATCCATATGTTCTTTTAATTCATTTTCTCTTTTTTTATCAAATATTAATATTGCTCGTGTTATTTCCTCAAATACAGATATTATTAATTTATATTTTTTTTCATCTAAATTTTGCTCTAATTTTTGTTTATAACTTCCTATAATTTTTTTATCTATTGCATCTGCAACTTTTGCCATATTTGGAAGATGTGATATATTAAATTTAGGTGATAATTCTATTATATGTTTCTCTGTTTTTTTCATACTTTCTCTAATAATATTTATACATTCCTCTTTTTTTGTTTCATCCGGATATTTATCACTTTCATTTATCATTTCTATATTTTTTTGCATTCCATACCATTGTTGTGCCAATTGATTTACTTTTTTATTTCTATCCTCCTCTAAAAATACATTAAAACAATTACAAAATATATTTATTGCTTTAACAAATTTTCTTAAGTTTTCTTTATCCTGTTTTGTTAATAATCTTTTAGTATTATTTATAAAAAGAAATGAATTTCTAAATATTTCCCCAATATATGTTTGATCTTTCATTGCATCCTCTCTATTTGTATCTAATACTTCTCTAGGAAATGATACAATAGTCCATGCAACCATAAATGTTCTGGGTGTTATTTTTCTTGCTGTTATAATTGGATTATGTGGATTCCATCTTAAATATTTATTTAACATATCATTTATAGTTATCATAACATCTTTACTTATTAAAAATTTTATATGTTCTTCATATTTTCTATCTAAATATTTTTCTTTTGTTTCAAACATTGGAGGTATGTCATTATCTATCAATACATAACTATTTAATTTATCTATAACTGTTTTTACACTTAATTTTGTTTTTATATTTTCTTCATTAAAACTTCTTAAAAATGTTATTTTTTGTATTTTTTTTGCTATAGGTAATATTTTTTTAAAAGGGGTTTCTGGTAATTGTTCTAAATCATTTAATGATTTTAATAGACTCTCTTGTGTTGTCATAATGATATATATTGATATATTTAGAAAAATAAATTAAACTCTAATATATTATATTATTCAATTTTTTTAAATAAAAACTAAATTAGTTAAACAATAAAATAATAATATTTACTTAACCTATTAAATATTGCAAAATATTTAAAAAAGTTGAAATATCAAACATATTGAAAGTCCCAAAACAAAAACCCTATATATTAGAAACTTAAGCGTACACCGCAAAAGTACATTATCTTCAACTTTCAACAGCTAGAATGGACCAAATCTTCATTCTCGTCGTACTGCCTCTCCTGATTCTTCTGCTGCTGTCAGGTTGGGTTTACACCACAATAGTACAGCCGACCACCAAGAAGTCCAGCGATGAGGGTACGCCTAAGAAACCCGACACATCAACGTCTGCTGTAGCTTCGGCATCACCAATTGTTGCCGAAGCCCCTGTCGCACCAATGGTTGCAGATCCTGCACTTGCAGCAGCACTTGCAGAGGCAATTGAGCAGCTTTCAAAGCTTTCGGCAACTGATCTTGCCAGCATGACAGATCAGCTTTCACGGATTAATCCGTCTGAGTTTGCTGGAATGTTGTCACAATGCGCGGCGAAAGGTGATGACGGTGTAGACGCTGATTATGAAGATGATGGCGATGACGGTGTAGACGCTGATTATGAAGATGATAGCGAAGTCGTCAAGGCTGACATTGAAACATATACAGCAATGTATGGAAAGCTTTCTACGCAGTAGAAAGCTTTACAATAGTTGTGTATGTTTGTAGTTTCAGAAAAAAAGGAGAAATCCAAAAAAATAATATTTATCAAAATATTATTTTTTTACATCATTATTTTTCTATTTAAATTGGACTTTTTAATACTTTAATTTAAGATTATAAAATAATTAGTTCCTGTATTTTTTAATTAAATAGTTTTCCTATATAAAATATTTATTTATCACAAACCAATTCACTTGTATCATCATCATCTTCAAGAACATTTGCATTTTTAAATAATTTACAATCAATAGCAGCTTCTTTAATAGCTTTTTCAAATTCTAAAACCAAATTATTTTTTTTAACAGATAAATTATGAATATATTCATCAATAGTTTCCTCTTCATCTGGATGTGTTGCAATATATACAAAAACTTTTACAACTCTTTTTTCTTCAGGAACATCTTTATGGGAACAAAATCTACTTGCTCTACCAATAACTTGATTTAATCTAGGCCAATTCCAATATGGATCAATTATATGAACCTGTTTTACAGCTGTAAATGAAACACCTTCCTTAATAGAAGAAGATCCTAATATAATTTTAATTTTAGATCCATCTAAATTATCTAATCTATTATAAATAGCTTTAATTTCCTCTTTATATGCCATATTTTCATCACCAGACCAAATAGCGAATCTTTTTCTACCAATACCATTGTCTGCATAATTTTTATAACCAAATGCTTCCAATATTCTAACAAAACTTCTTAAACCAGCATATTCTTTAAAATTACTATAAACAAATATTTTTCCACTTGTTTTATTAATTTTATTAATCATTCTTGAAAATTTTGTTGAATATTTTTCTATATTATTTATAATATTTCTATTTGTTAAAGATTCGAAACCTTCTTCACCAACCTTTTTATTTGGAAATACTATATTTGATACAAATCTTGTTCCTATAAAAAAATTATTTGGTAAATCTGCAGCGTTAATATCCTTTAACAATTTACTTTTTAATCTAGCCATTTTTTGTTTTTTTCTTTCATTTCTTAAAATACCTTTATATGCTCCATATTGAAAATCAGACATTTCACATTTTATATATCTGACAGACATGTGAGGAAATACAAATGGAGGTGCTCCTCTAAAATATGATATATATCCTTTTATTCTCTCCTTAAAATCATCCATATTTTTTGTTTCAAAAGTATATGTTCCATTTCTATGTTTGATAGTTCTAATATATTTCTTTTCAAAACCTCTTCCTGTAGGAAATTCATTTTCAATTCTTAATAAATTCATTGTTAATCCTATTTCATGTGGTTTATCAAACATTGGTGTTGCTGATAATAAAATAATTCTCAAATCCTCCTCTGATTTATGTAATAATTTATATAATAGTTCATAATAAGTACCATCTTCAGATACCATATTTTGTATTTCATCAATAATAATTAAAGAATTATCAAGTTTTATATTTTTTTCTTTAATACCATCAATAAATTTATTATATGAAAAAATTTCATAATATTTATCTATTCTTTCATCAGATTTTCTTATTATCTCTTTATATCTGTCATCAGATGGATATAATTGTTTTAATTCATTTCTTTCAGAACTTTTTAAATAATTATCATCTGCACATAAACTTCTTAATTCTGTTCTAAAATTACCTTTTAATGATGCAGGTAAAACAACAACAATTCGTCTCTGCTGTTTCCATTTTTCTGCAATTCTAATAGCTGTACAAGTTTTACCACTACCAATACGATGATAAACAAGTACTCCTCTATATGGGGTTTTCGGATTTATAAATTCACCTAAAAATTGTTGTGGCAATTGTAATTCATATTTTTTTGGTATACATATTTGTTCAAAAGATTTTTTCTTTTTTGATATTGTAAATCTTTTATATATTTCATTTATTTTCTTATAAAAATTATCATCCTCAATATCAGGATATTTCATAATAAGATTTATTGATAAAATAATTTATAAATAAAAATATAATATAATTTAATTTAATTTAAATATTTTCTATACCATCATCTTCTCTATTATCTTTTTCATTTTGCTGTCTAAATCCACCATGTGTAAAATCCTTTACTGATCTATTGTTATATTGTTCACCACCATATTGTTGTCTATTATTTGAAAATCTACTAGATCCCCCGCCTCTTGATGACATTTGTCCCCTTCCTCTTGAACCTCCACTATATTTATTATCATATTTACTATCGTATTTACTATCATATTTACTATTTGATCTTTGGGATGAAAAATTATTACCACATACTCTTGAATCAGGTAAGGGACATTCTAAATTTATACCACGTAATGTACCTTCAAATATATTTTTAAGAGCTCTTTTACCTTCCATATGTGATTTTGCAACAAGTACATGTAATAATTCTACAATTGTTGCATCATTAACAGATTTTGTACATGATAACGCATCTCTATAAGAGAAACTTAATGCTTGGCTTTTACCAGAATCGGGTTTAAATGAATCATCATAATGAACCTTTTCAGTTGGTTTTAAATCTTTTTTTACTTTTTCATCCTCATCTAATACTACTTCATTATATTCTTGTTGTTCATATTCATCTTCCGATAATTTTTCAGCCCAATTTGACATTTCCTCTTTTTTACCTGATTTTGATTCAACTACCTTTTCTTCTTTTTTATCTTCCCTCCATCTTGATTTTCCGTCAACTACCTTTTCTTCTTTTTTATCTTCCTTCTTATCAGATTTTAATTTAACTACCTTATCTTCATCTTCAAATACATTTTTTTCAATTTCTACTAATTCTACCTTTTCCTCCCTTTTTCCTATTTTCGGTTCTGCCACCTTTTCTTCCTTTTTATCATTTTTTTTACTTTTTGGTTTTGCAACTTCAACTTCAACTTCATCAACAATCTTCTTAGAAGCCTTTTCTGATTTGCTTGATTTTGTAGAAACTACTGCTTTTGACATATATTATAACTATTATGGCTATTATATATAAGTTATATTATAGATAATAGATTTTTCAATATTTTTTAAATTTCTATAATACTAATATCTAAAACATTAGTATTTTCTATATTATATTCTGCCATAATACCATGATGATCAGATGGTTGAATATAATCTTTAACTCCTACTATTAATTTAAAATCTAATAATTCTATAGATTTTGTATTAGAATATATTATTCTATCTATTCTTGATCTAAATATTAGATTTCTAGATTGTAAATTTTCATTAGTATCATAATCATATGTAAATTTCTTATTTTCATCACATTTATTTTCTATCCAACAATCTTTCCATCTATTTGATTGAAAATAAAATTTATCTTCATTATTAACTATGTTCGTATCTGCACAGTGTATTATAATTGGTGTTTTAAATAAAAATTTTTCTAATATTTCTTCTGTATCTTTAAATTGTTTTATTTTTATAATATTTTCTTTATTAAATTCACTTTCATAATGACAGTTTGTTATAATTATTGTTTCTTCTTTATTGTTTGATAATTTTACACTAATTTCAATTATACTTAATGTTCTTCCCATACATGATATTAAATCGTGCATAACACTATTTACTATTTTATATTTAGTTAATGTAATAACACCATAGCTTCGATCAAGTTCTTCAGGATATCTATAATAATCTAATTCTTTTTTTATTTGATCATATGCATCTTTTGTTACCTCCTGTAAACAAACTATATCAGGATTTAATATTTTTATATTATGTATTAATGAATCAATTCTATTATCTTTAATATAATCATCAAACCAAATATTATAACTTAAAACTTTAAGTTTTGTACCCATATTATTATATTATATTTATATTTAATAAATATAGTATTTCTTTAAATAATATACAATTATTGTTTAAATATTTTAAATTATCAATTTTTATTGTTTAATATCAAGAAATTTGAATATTAAATATAAAAATATAAATATAGATTAGTAATAGAACAATTAATCAATAATATGAATAATAATATAGAAATAATATCGATAAATAGATTAGATAATTTCGGACTATTTATTTCTCATTCATTAAGTGGCAATCTTAGTGGAAAAAATGGAAAAAATATTAATAAAATTTTACACTCAATATCACCAGAAGAATTAATTGAATCAACATTTGGTATCGAAAAATTAGAATATATAAAATATTCAAAAATATCAACAAGAAAATTTAAAATAATTATTAATGGATCTCATATTTGTAATATGCATTCATATTTAGATTATTTAGAATATCCTACAAATGGAAAAATTATAGTTAATATAGATAAATTTGCATCAGATAACTATCATACACATACTGTTTATATATATCCCCCCCAAGATATTGAAGGAGGAGAATTATTAATATATAATGATGATAGAAAAAATCTATTTCAAAAAATAAAAATGTCAAAAACTAATTGGATAGCTGTAGTATTTCCGATTGATATTTATCATTCATCTAATGAAATAAAAAGGGGAACAAAAAAAATGTTTAAAGGTGTTGGTATAACAAAAGATTCAATTAAAAAAAGATCATATTATGACTATTTATGTTGTTATAAAAAAAAATACAGAAAAATAAATTATAATGATATTATTCTTTATGAGCCTTTGTATAGGAATTAATAATTTTAAATATTTAATTTCTATAAAAATTTGAATATTATATGCATTAATATTTAAATATTTAAAATATAAGTTAATATATATACATAAATTATAAAGATGACATTATTAACATTAAATGAAGTAAAAGAATTAGTAAGTTTAAAGGCTGAATCTAATGGAACAAGTTTAGTTACTCTATTTATACCAGCCCTATCTTCAATGAGCTTAGTATCAACAAAATTAACACAAGAATTATCAACTGCACCAAATATTAAATCTAGAACTGTAAGAAATGATGTTATAACAGCATTAAAATCAGCTATTGAATTAGTAAAAGGATATGATTATAAATCAGGTGAAAATGGCTTAATCTTAATTGCTGGTATTGCCAGTAGCAACAGCTGACTATATAATAATACCAGTTGACTATTAATACCCCCTAAAAAAATTACTAAAGGTTATTATAAATGTGATAAACATTTTCATTTGGATTCTCTATTAGAAATGTATGATATAGATACCTTAAAATTAGGTATTATTTTAACATCAGGAAAAGAATATAGAATGTATTTATCAGAAATAACAAATGATGGTAAATGTGTTTCAACTAAATTATTATCATCAGATACAGAAAGATTATTAAAAAATCATAAAAAAGGTGGACAAAGTGCACAAAGATTCTGTAGAATAAGACAAAATAATTATAACAGATATGTAAATGATGTTTGTGATGAATTTGTTTCTACATATATGAAAGATAATCATACAATTTGTATAGTCGATAAATTGATAGTAGCCGGCCCAACTAATATAAAAAATGATATTGTAGGAGATGAAATAGTACAAAAATATTTTAATAAAAAAATAGCTTTGGTAATGTCAACTGATGTTATTAATGATAGAACTGTTTACAACATATTAGAAACAGTGAATCTAAAACCTATTCTTATAGATGATAGAACTGATGATATAATAGATTTAATATCATTTAAATATGATCTTCTAATTTTTGGTGATGAAATATTTAGTAAAGATAATTTAACTGAAATAAGAAGAATATATATACATTCTGATTTTATAACTGAATTAAAATCAAAAATCGATGAATTATCAATAATAAATAAAGGTATTGAAATAATTAAAACTACTTCTGAAGAGTTACGAAAATATGGTGGTATAATTGCAGAAAGATGGTTTAAGATCGAATAAATTAATAAAGAAAATATCTAATTACATCAAATCCACCCCCATATTGAATCTCTTTTTTTCTACTATAAAATATAGTACCTATTAGTGTAATCCCTAATATCCCTCCTAATAAATAGTAATTTTGATATTTACGTTGTTCTAATATTTTTGATTTATCTTCTGATGATAAAATAGTATCTTCAATAATTAATTTATGTTTTTCCTCTAAATCATTATCTCTTAAATAACCCAAAAATAGTAAAGCAATTATTATCATATTCCAATGAATATCTAATTTAGTTGAAAATATAAACCATGTATATAATAAAACTGTATATAATAGAGCCTGTTTCTGATCATTTAGACCTGCTACTGTATTAATTAATACAAACATTGTAATAAAACCTAAAAAATGTTTTGCAATTCTATTTTCCTCTAAAAATGTTTTCATTTGTTTTGATACAAGATCATTTGTAAAATTTATTGTAGTTATAAGATAGAATATTAGAAATGCCTTTGATAAAGATGGATCAATTTGCATTTGTTTATATAAATTAAGATTATATAATTTAAATTATTTCAACTGTAAAATCTGATGGTACTAAAGATTTTAATAAGTTAATATCGTCTGATGATATATTAACTACTATACCGGTTATTTCATATTTACAATTATTTCCATTTTTATATTTTTCATTAAATTTATTTTTTATAGACCATAATGTAAAATTAATTTTATTTGTTTTTATTTGAGAATGCCATAATGTTTTATCAATATCTTCAGTTATTAATGAATTAATATAAGTTTTTTCATCATATTTATTAATATTATATGATATATTATCAATATGTAATTTTTTATTTTTTATTATATCATTATTAAATCCGATAAAAATAGATGAATAATTATTAAATTCTTTTAAAAATATTCTTAATAATGCATTTTTATCATTCATATATATTGATTTGTATAGGATTTGTTTATATGTATTTTCATATTCTTGATTAAATGATATAGCTAATCCAACCATACCAGATATAAATCGTAAAGAATTAAAATTACCATATTTTACTTCAAACGATTTATCACTTGTAGTTGGAATATTCAATTTAACAGTTTCAAATGTTAATTCAAAATGTGATAATTTTAATAAATCTATCAATAAGGGGGTTGTAGAATATAATTCAATATTTATTCTTATATTACTGTATACTAATGTTTCTCCTAAAATTATTGAGATATCTTTTAATAAATTCATATCTTTATTTATTTTATTAAATGTAAATATTTTAGTTCCACCAATATCAAAAGATATTTTACCATCAATATATTTATATATATCAATATTTATCGGAGGTATTATATTAAAAAATAAATCAGTATAATTATATTTATTCATTCCTATTGTTGATATATCTAAATCAATTATTAATCTTGATTCTATATTTAACATATTTGTATCACATAATCCAATTTTTGTTTTTATAGTATCTTTTGATTTTATATAATCATTTATATTATCATTACTAATATATCTTACATTGTATTTTGAAAAAAAATCAAAATTAGGCAAATCAATAAATTTATCCTCTTTTGAATTAGATTTATCTATTTCTTTTGTAATTTGATTTTTATTATTACTATTGCCATCTAATATAATATTTATATCAGGCTTTCCTGTATTATTTTTATAATAATCATAATCATTCTTTAAATACTTTTTCATATATTCTCCCGCTTCTTTTCCAACTAATTTTTTTCCATCATTTGTAATAACTGATATACTTGGAACATTTTCATCTAATACCTTTTCATCTAATTCTATTGTAGTTGGCAACCATTGTGATTTAATTGTTTTTTCTCGGATTTCCGACATTTGTTTTCTATATACATGTTCTGTGAGAAAATTATTTTGGGAGATTAACCGCAAATATTTACCATATTTATGATCATTTTTTAATTGGAATGGTATAACAGCAATAGTAAAACATGTTTTTAAAAAATTAAATAAATGATTTTCATCTCTTATCACACCATCTGTTTTGTGTAAATTAAAATCTTTTACGGGAAAGACTTTTTTAATGTCATCAAGTATTTTATTTATTTCTTTTACCATGTCTTTTGTTATTTTATTTGCAAATATTTTTGTTTTGTAATCATCTATTCCTGTCAATTTTAATATAGGTAAAATTTTGTCATCAAGAATCTTAATTTGATCTTCAATATATTTAACCATATAAATAAATTGTATATATATATTATATAATAATTATATCGGAATTACGAATAAAAATATCAATATTTTATGAATTTAAATTTTGTCTAATAAAATCCAATACATTATAAGAAGTCATATAATCTATAAATATAATAGATTCATATTCTTGTATATATTTTGAATAAGTAATATATGATCTTTGTGGTTTTTCTAAAACTATTGATAAAAAATCATCATATGCAATATAATTATTTAATTTACAATTACAATATATTTTAGGTGATTCAAATATATTAATAATATAATCATATAAATGTTCTAATATACTTCTTACTCTATTAGTATCTCTATCAAAAAATATCAATCCAATTTTCTCATATATAGGATCATTTGTAATAATAGATTTTACATTGAGATTAAATTCTTTTAATAATTTCAAAGAATAATTGGATTTAGAACTGTATAAAATTTTTAATTTATAAGGTTTATATTTCCATTCATTAAAAATATTATCAATATGAAATTTAATTATTTCATATATAATTATTGATATTATAAATATAAATAGTAATAATTCAAAACTTATCATTATATTTCATTTTTAATTATTATTTTAAATATTATCATATTTAAAATCAACTTTTTTGTCTACAAGATTTATGTGTCCATTTATTAAAAATATTATCAATATTAAAATTAATTATTTCATATATAA
>Ga0114963_10001987_pt1 | contig 13921 bp, 11 predicted proteins | sample C_131016_EF_Meta_FD_87019 | JGI IMG/M metagenome (GOLD analysis project Ga0114963, IMG submission 87019) | Freshwater microbial communities from Lake Croche, Canada to study carbon cycling - C_131016_EF_MetaG | ecosystem: Environmental > Aquatic > Freshwater > Lake | place: Lake Croche, Canada...
GTGAATATTTTAGAGATATAATTATAAAAGCGTATAAAAAAGAGGATCCAAAAGAGCAATCATTTTGGTCATCGGATGTGCAGAGATTAGTATATGTAGTAAAAGATTTAATTGATGATGAAGATAAATGGGTATATGATAAAAATGGTATTAAAATTAGGAATAGAATAATTAATCCAATAATGTTAAAAGTTTATGATATATTAGAGGATTATCATAGTAAGACATTTCCATATATATCAAAGAATGCATTAAATATATCAAAAACAGAATTTGATACAAAATTAAGTTATTGTGCGGATGCAGAAAATTTAATGGTTTCAATTAAAAATAGACAATTACATAAAAAACTTATAAAAATGTTAGCACCTGAATTTTTTTTAGAGAGAAAAACTAAGATTAATGAGAAGGGAGATTTAATTATTGATGTAAAAAAGGAAAATAATTATAATATTGATAATAGTAGTGATAGTAGTGATAATAATATAAATGATTTAATTAATGTAAGTGATACTAGTGATAGTGATAATAATATTATAAATAATAGAAAAATAATTAAAGATAATAATAGAAAAATAATTAAAGATAATAACAAAAAAATAATTAAAGATAATAATAAAAAAATAATTAAGAAAAATTCAAAGAAATAATTTTTAAATATATGAGTTTAAAATGGATAAACTAATATAAAGAATAGTAATATAATAAATACTATATAAATGGAAGAGACTGAGATTGCAGTGGGAATAGATTTGGGAACTACATTTAGTTGTGTAGGTTATTATAAACCTGGAACAAATAATGGTGTAGAAATAATAGCAAATGATAATGGAAATAGAACAATGCCTAGTTATGTAGCATTTACAGATGAAACAAGATATATAGGAGATGATGCAAAAAGATTATGTGGACAAAATGTGAAAAATACGATATATGATATTAAGAGATTAATGGGAAGAAAATTTAAAGATGAATCAGTACAACAAGATTTAGAACATTTTTCATTTAATACAATTGAAGGAGAAAACGGATCACCAATAGTAGAGGTAGAATATTTAGGAGAAACAAAAAGATTTTATCCAGAAGAGATATCTGCAATGATTCTTGAAAAAATGAAAGAAACAGCTGAAAAATATTTAGGTAGAAAAGTAAAAAATGCCGTTATTACATGTCCTGCATATTTTAATGATGCACAAAGACAGGCAACAAAAAATGCTGGACTTATTGCGGGTTTAAATGTATTACGAATTATAAATGAACCAACTGCGGCAGCAATGGCATACGGTTTAAATAATATGGGAGATAGAAAAGTTTTAATATACGATTTTGGAGGGGGAACACTTGATGTAACTATATTAGAAACAAGTGAGGAGGGAGTTTTTGATGTTAAATCTACTTCAGGTGATTGTCATTTAGGAGGTGAAGATATAGATAATGTATTAAAAGATTATGTACTTATGATATATGCAGAAAAGAACATATTAAAAACAAAATTATTAACAAAAGATGATAAAACAAGTATATTATCATATTATAATGTAACAACATATAATGATTTAATTAAATTAAAAGAGCAAGAATTATTGAAGAAACATAAAGGATTAGAAAATAAAAAACACAAAGATTTTATTAATAATATTATTAAGTTTAAAGATTTATTAACAAATGTTAAATCATTAAGAAAATTAAAATCTGCAAGTGAGATAGCAAAAAAAACTCTATCAGGATCAACAACAGCAAATATAACAGTTGATAGTTTTTATGATGGAGATGATTTAAATATATCAATAACAAGACAACAATTAGAAGATTTATGTAAACAATATTTTGAAAGATGTATGGAACCGATAGAAAAGGCATTAAAAGATGCAAAAATGACTACAAAAGATATTGATGATGTTGTATTAGTAGGAGGATCAACAAGAATACCAAAAATACAGGAGATGTTAAATGATAGATTTCCAAATAAATTAAAATCTAATATAAATCCTGATGAAGCTGTAGCATATGGTGCATCAATTCAAGCGGCAATATTAAGTCATGTTAATGATGAAAAATTACAATCTATAGTATTAATTGATGTAACACCATTATCATTAGGTATTGAAACAGCTGGAGGAACAATGACAACATTAATTAAAAGAGGTTCAAGTATACCAATAGAAAGAGAGGAATTATTTTCAACATATTCAGATAATCAATCTGGAGTAACAATTAAAGTATTTGAGGGAGAAAGATCATTAACTAAAGATAATAATCATTTAGGTACATTTGAATTAACTGGTATTCCACCAATGCCAAAGGGACAACCAAAAATTAAGGTTAAATTTAAAGTTGATTCAAATGGCATAATGAGTGTTAGTGCAACAGATGAAACAACAGGAAAAGTTAAAAATGTAGTAATTGAAAATAAGAAAGGAAGATTGAGTGATGATGATATTTCAACAATGATTAAAAATGCTGAGAAATATCAGGAAAGCGATAAAAAAGCTAAAGAATTAATTGAATCAAAAAATAAATTAGAACATTATATATCAGCTGTTAGAAGGACAATTGATGATGAGAAATTTAAACAAAAAATGGGAGAAGAAACATGTGGATATATTAGTGATAAATTAAATGAAGTTGATGAATGGATAGATGATAATGATACTGATATAACAAATGATGATACAATAAACAAGTATGACAATAAATATAAGGAATTAGAAGAGTATGTATTACCAATAATAAAAAAATATGCAGAACAAGATGAAAAACAAGAACAAACTAGTTTAAAATAAATTTCCAGAATTAGATATACCGTATGCTATAGATCCAATAAAACCCAAAGTTCCAACAATGAAAACTGGTGTAGCTAGATCTAAAACTTCATTTTGTTTATCAATATTATAAGCATTTTTAATATTTTCGAGACTTTTACCTTCTAAATTAAAAATAAATTGAGATCCTACTTTTTTACCTAAAAAATAAGATTCTCCACCTGGAACTGTTTCAATAATATAACTAGATCTAGAACTTAGTCTTAATCTAGGTACTGTATGTTGTAGAGATAAAGATATATCTTCACCTGTTCTATTAGCTGTTTTAGTTGGTTGATCATAAGCAGATGGTATATGTTTTATATTTTGTGACGATGGTAAAATAGGGAATGATGATTCGTTAAATGGAGTTAGATTTACATAAGATCCAATATTATGTATAGTTGGAATTCTAACTTCAGGATGATGAGTAACTGTATTAATAGTTGTTTCAATACCATTTTTTATAACAGTATTTTGTGTATGAGTAGAATGAGCAGGAATTATTAAAACTTTTTCCTGTTGTATTTTAACAAATAAATCTCCAGAAACATTTCTAGAATCAGGATTATAATCACCAATTTTTAATTTTAAAATAGCAATATCACTTTCGGAAAGAGATTTAAATTTATTATTTACGTCTGAATCATAAACAGGTATTTTTCTAACATTTGTTTCTATATTTTTTTTCTGTTCTTTAACAGAATTATTTAATTGTATACCTTTGTAAATAATACCAGAAGAAACAGCTGCTATTGCTAATGATGTAAGCATTTTTTAATTTATATATATCTTTTATATAATTTGTATAAGTATTATAAAATTCAATTTTTTTATTATTGAAAACTATAGGATTTATAAAAAATTGATATAATATTTTACTGTACTATAAAAATAATATTATTGTATACAATAAAATAATAATATGGATAATAATATGGATAATATTAAAAAGATTTATGGGATAAAAAAAATTGGACAATATAAAACAACTATTAATGATATATTAGAATGCAAAAATTACAAACATAGATTAAAAAATTTTATAATTGATATAAAAAAATTAGATAATAAAACAAATGACAATATTAATAGATTAATAGAATTTGCGACAACTGGAAAAAGTAATTCAATTTTAGCAAGGATAACTGATATAGAAAATATAGAAATCTTTTTCGAAGAAACTTTTTTAAAACCAGGTTTTAAACCAAGTGAAAAAAACATAATAGATTTAATATTCGGATTACAGCGAATACATCATGATAAATTAGAAGAGATTTTAGATATAATTAAAGTAGATGGTGAATTATCTAAGAAAATTATAAATGCATTAACAAAAAAAAAATTTAATAATATATTAAAATATGTAAAGAATGATATTAAAACTATTGATGATTTAAATGTGTATTTTAATAATGCAAATTTCATTAGAGAAATTTTTGGTTGGGGAACTATTAAATTAGATAAAAAAGAAGAATATGAAGTTGATAAAATTATTTATACAATACAAGATTATATAGATACATGTAGAGAATATGAAACAATAAAAATATATTATGATAATGATGAAGATGCTTATTATGAAGAAGAAGAATGTGATAAAAAGCATGATAACAAACTAAAAGAAAATATGAAAATATTTAACAAAAAAAAATTTTTAGATATTTTTGTTAAGAGAAATCAATATAATAAATTATTAGATTGGATAAAAAAAATAAAAAATCTAGACAAAAATAAATTATATGAGAAACTTATTAAAGATATAAAATATATTAATGATTATAATGATTGTACTCCTATAATAAATATAGTATTAATGATGAAAGATTTAGATATCATTATAACAGAAGATAAAATTATTGAGTTAATAAAGATAGATAACATTTATTATAATCATAAAATTATTGGATTTTTATTTGCTATAAAATATATTTATGATATTGAATATACAGATAATATAATAAATGAGATTATAAGTAGAGATGTTGACCTATCAGTCTTATATCAAATAACAGTTTTAGATTATGAAAAAAATAAAATAACATTTGATATGTTAGAGAAAATACGAATTCCTATTAAAATTGATATTTTTAAGAATGTATATATTGGAAAAAATAATGATGAATTAATAGAACAATTAATTTTATTAAAATATCCGATAGAAACTATAAAATATGTAATGCAAAATGGGGGAAATATAAATGAAAAAATATGTAAATTGGCAATATATAAAAAGAGACCAGAATTATTAAATCTATTTATAGAAAATAAATATATTCCATCAAAAAAAGATTTAATAGGAATATATGATGTAAATGCATATAATATGAAAATATTAAAAATTGTTTGTGATAATGGTTTACAAATTGATACAGAATTATATAAATATTTAGAACAGATGTTAATAATTAATTATGAAACTATAATAGAAAGTTTAAATAAAAAAAAAGAAAATACAAATAATAAAAAAGATATTATATTTAAATTTTTATTACCATATTTAAAATTAGATGAAAAAGAAGAATTAGAAAAATTTAAAAAAAATGTTTTAAATGATAATACTGAATATCATATTGGTATTTATGATCTTAAAAAAATGATAGAAAAAAATGATACGATAGAAATGAATAAATTATTAGAGAGTGAAAATTATGATATGATTATGTTTTTATTAATAAAATATAATTATATACCAACAAAAGAACAATTAAAAAATATTAAAGATATTAGAATTTTAAAATTTTGTTTGAATAATTAAATAATTTTTTCTATTTTTTGTTTTAATTTTTGAGTAATATCTTTATCAAATTTATTTTTATAGAAAATCATAGTAATTATTTCCTGATAACTAGCAGGGACTAATTTAGTAAAAGTATCATTACAACATTTTGTAGCTTTTAAATATTCGAAACCATTATGTAAATCTTTTGTTTTATAAGTGAAAATATTATTCATAGGATTTTCCTTATTACCACTAACATAACCAACTTTATTTTTATAAACTAGAATATCATTTGGATCACATAATTCGTTTGATAAATCAGATTTTGAAATTAATAACTCAGTTTTTGTTACAAATGTTTTTATCAATTGATATAAAACATGATGATCAAGCATATTTAAAATTTTTTCAGCTAATTCTATATTTGGTTTTAAGGATTCTACAACATAAGGTTTTAATAATTTTATACTTTCAAGTATATATTCATCAGTTAACAAAATAAATTTATCTATGTTTTCGATACCTTCAGATAGTTTTAGTATAGGTTCCATTTGAAACATTATTTCTATTATCATAAATTGAGAAGCAATAACTCCTTTATGACCATAAATTTGTCTATGAAATTGATGTCTAGCAGAGAATAAATTTTGTATATCATATAATGTTTGTTCAGGATAGCAAATTATATCATTAATAACAATAGCAGAATTAATTAATCTATAAAAATCAAAACCAGTATTAATATTTACCATTTTTGAATCTCTAACAATATAATCAAATTTATCAACATCAAGTGAATTTAAATTATTTGAAACTATTTGATATATAAAACCATTTTGTTGTTTAGATGGATTTATTAAACTTTTCATGAAATCAATATTATTTTGGGATAAAGATTTATTTAGTATATCATTTTCCTTAATTATTTTTTCTAATAAAGCACATGATCTATTTTCATGAGTGAATAAATATGATGAAACTCTTTTTTTTGTTAATTCAGGAATAAATACATCATCAAAAACATGAGAAAATGGGCCATGGCCTAAATCATGACATAAAGCAGCTATTTTTATTAATTCGGAATTAAAAGGGGATAAAGAGAAATCAGATAGTTCAGGTATTTTGGATAGACATTGAGAAATATGTAATTTATCAGAATTAGTATTAATTTGATCTAAAATTTTACTAGCTAGATGATAAGTTCCGATAGAATGTTCGAACCTAGTATGAATTGCATTAGGAAATACATAATTACAAGTTCCTAACTGTTTTAATTTTCGCAATCTTTGAAAAATAGGATTATCAATAATTAAAACAGCAAATTTACTTAATTTAATAGAACCATGTATTGTATCTTGTATTTCTTTATAAACAGTACATAAATGAGACATAATTAATATTAATATAATAATAATTAATATAATAAAAGAAAAAAAATCAATATTTTTGATAAATACTTGCTAATTCTGCAATAAAACCTGTTATTTGAATATCAGAATCGATACCTTTACAAATACAATGAGCATAAGGAGAAATAGTATTCATTATTATAATTTTATTTTTTTCACTAATATCAGATAATAATTGTAATTTTAAAGAGTTTACAATACTTAATATAATATCAATGCCAGAATACCCATTACTTTTAAGATTTAATATTTTTGTAAGAGCATTTTTAAATTTATTATTTATACAATCTAATAAAATTTCTTTTAATAAAAGAGGCTGAGGTCTATCACAACATGAATTTACAGATTCTAAAGTAATTTTTTCATTTTTATTAAAAACTAATTGTAGAAGATTTATAGAAAATCTCATATCACCCTGAGCCATATTTACAATAGCATCTAAACCATCATTTTCATACTTAACATTTTCTTCAATACAAATATCTTTTAATCTATTAATCATTTTATCAGAATTAATTGTGATATATCTTAAAATTTTACATCTACTTTGTATTGATTCTATAATATCAGATGAAGTATTACAAGTAAAAGCAAATCTAGTTGTTTTATGATGTTTTTCAACAATTGTAGAAATTAAATGTTGAGCCTTTTCTGTTATATTATCAGCTTCATCTAATATAACCAATTTATGTTTAGCATATTTTCCGATATCTTCATCTGCATATTCTAATGATTGTTTACAAAATTTATCAATATCATCTTGTACTGATTTTTTACCTCTATCATCGCTAGCATTTAATTCTAAAACAGCATCTTTATAATATTTACCATATAAAGCAATACCAATACAGCCAAATGTAGTAGTTTTGCCTGTTCCGGGGGTACCTGTTATTATTAAATTAGGAGAATCTTTTTTATTAATAATATCTTTAATTATAGCTTTCATATTATCATCTAAAATAATATCATCTAATATCTTCGGTCTATATTTTTCTATCCATGGAATTAATTTATATTTTGGATCATTACTTTTTATAATTTGTAAATGTTTACCTACATAATTATCATTATTTTTATCTTTTTTATTTTTTATCATTATAACAAATAGTATTAATATATATTTATGTATTAAATATGATATTTATTTAATATAAAAAAAGTTCAATTTTTTATTAAAAAAGTCGTGTTCCCCAACCTCCATTTGCGGGATTTTTATCAGAATCAGAATCATAAGAGAATGATGAATTAGAATTAGAAGAATCAGTTCCTTCTGATAGATCATTTTGCTGATCATGGTGAGCAAGTTCAACTTTAACTAAATCAGAATATTTTTTTTTATCATAAATCATGAAATTATTAAAATCTGTATTTATATTTTTTAGATCTTTAATAATTTCATTTATATCATGAATATCATTTATATTATTTAATGATAATTCTCTTATATTTTTTAAGATATAATCTCTAAATGATATTTTATGTTTATTTTTTAATAATAGATATTCAGTTTCTGATAAAATTTTATCATTATACAAATAGAAATGTTCAATTAAATATTTACATTTTTTATAATGTTTTTCTCTTTTTTCAGAGTGTTTAATAAAAGATGATAAATCATCTGAAAAATCTAATATTAATGGTCTTAAATCTCCGGTTTTTAATAATTTTCTCATAGCTCTTCCAACAGATTGCACAATATCTTTTTGAGATGTTGCTAAAGCAACTGTATTTAATCTTTCTATATCTAAACCTTCTTTTGCCATCGGATTAGTAGCAAATAAAATATCCCCCATTTTTTCAGCATAAGCTCTTTCATTTGGTTTCATTTTACCTATATAAAATGATGTTTTTATTTCATCTTTAACTAATTTTTTATTTTTAATGTCTTCTTCAATACTATTATCTACTAATTTTTTTATTTCATCTAATTGACTAATTCTTTCACTTAATGTTAATAAAACCCTATTAGGATCTAATCTTATAGCATTTATAATATTTGCAATATGGGTAGATCGTTCAGATAGTTTACATAAATTACCCATCATTTTTATAATATCAGGTCTAACTTGACCTTTTATCCATCTTTTTTTTTCTTTAAATAATTCATCTGTAGAGAAATAGTGAAATATTTTAACAACTACCAAATCATTTTTTCTTTTTTTAGCTTTATAAATAGTATCACCTAAGAACCAGTGCATAACTTTTATTAAACCATCTCCTCTATATGGAGTAGCAGATAGAGCTAAAGTATAAGGACAACATGTTTTCATCAAAGTTTTTGAGAAGAAATTAGCTGGAGAATGATGAGATTCATCAAGAATAACTAAACCAAATTGTTTAAACATATCTGTTGTAAATTTTGGTTTACTAATTGTTTGTATCATTGCAATAACAATATTTTTATCAATAATAGATTTTTTTCCTCTTATTATACCATATGATGCATTTGTAAATTTTTCAATTCTTTCAATCCATTGATCCATTAATTGTGATTTATGTACAACAACTAAAGTTTTAACACCAAGAACACATGATATATATAAAGCAGCATTTGTTTTTCCCCAACCACAAAATACAGATAATAATCCTCCCCCATGTGATGTTATATGATTTAAACATTGTTGAACAATGGGGCTTTGATAATCTCTAAGTTCACCATTAAATTTTATATTTATTTTTTCAATATTGGTTAAATCATGTTGAATTATATTTTTTATTTTATTATTATTACAGAATTCAATTCCAAAATATCTTGGGACTATTATATGTTTATCTGTTGTAGTATATAATTTATAAGATTTAGATTTTTTATCATTTTTTGCAGTTATACCTACAAAATCTAAATTTGATGGAGATACTGTTAGCTCTTTTTTGATTGAGTTTAATTTAGAATTATCAAGAGAATTCAATGGAATATGAAAACCATCATGAGATATAAAATAATTATTTTCCATGAACTATAAATGATATAATATTTTAAGATTATAAGTTAATAGTTTTAAAATCAATATTTTTTAATTAAAATCTAAAAATAAAAAAATATATAACGATATAGTATAATCAATATGCAATCCAATATGCAATCCTATTTGGACTCATTCGATAACACAGTAAGAAGATTTTTGTCACCATTGGACAATGAATATGTAACAGCAGGTTTAGCACTATTTTTGATATTATATTCAAGTTTAGCAGCCCCCAAATTACCATCATATATAGCAAAATTATTTGATCATACATGGTTTAAATTATTATGTTTTTTTCTAATAGTATATGTAAGTAGAAAAAATGCTACAGTAGCAATTATAGCAGCTGTAGCAGTTATGATATCATTAATTACCTTAAATAAAATTAAATTTAATGAATCGATGATGGTGGTTGCTAATAATCGCGGATTACCTGGACCATGCAACTGCAAAGAATGCAAATCAAATTGCACATGTGGTTGTGCAGCAGCAGATTTACCAATGGATTTAAATCAAGACTTAATACATGGATATTATGATTCACCAATGAATGAAGGAAATCCAAGAGATGGTGAAATGAGAGGGTACATGGATGAAGCTCCAGGAGCTGGATGGTTTGAAAATGCAAGTGACGGTGATTTAGTAGGTAATGCTGGAGGAAATTTTCAAACAGAATTAAGAACTCTTCAAAAGGAAAGTTTAGGAGGAGTTGATAAAAATGATTTTCAAGAATTAGATTCATCAGTTCAGTCAAATTCAGTTGTAAAACAAGTATTATCTGTAAAAAAAGATGCAGAAGCAAAAATGGGAAGAAAGATGACAGAAGATGAAGTTAAAAATTTATGCAATTCATATACAAATAATAAAGAAATTGAAGGATTTACCGGATCATCATTTGCTCAACCATTTTAAATTTAAAAAATATATTTTAATACATAATAATATAAGGTAATCTTTATGTTATTAAATAATGATTCAATAATTATAATTATAATATTTGGAATAATAATATTAGTATTGTGTAATTTCTATTTTAATCAAGATATAAAACCATTAAATATACCTCCAGTTATAATTCCAGATAAAATACATGAAAATTTTTCGTTAAATGATGCTATAAATAATGGAAAAAATATTGTAGGAAATAATATTGTAGAAGCTAAAAAACAAGTAGAAACAAATGTTAATTCTTTACAAAATAATTTAAAAAATGCAAGAAATGAAATTCAAAGTAAAGTTAAAGATAATGTTTCTAATATTCAAAATATTGTGCAAAATGTTGCAACTATACCAATAGTTTCACAACCAGTTTTATCACCAATAACAATAGATACAATACCTACCTATGCAGATGATAGATTGAATACAAACAATGCAAAAACTGTTAAATATCCTGATAGTAATAATACAATAAATAATACTAATTTATTATTTAAACAAGAAGCACCACTACAACAACCGGTTATATCTCCTACATATATTAATCCATCATCATATCCACCACAAGATAAACAAAATAATTTACCATCAAATAAAGAAGTATGTCAAAATAAATCAGTATATATAAATAATGCATATTATTTATTAAAAGATGGAATGGTATGGAATAGAATAGATCCGAAATATAATGCATGTGGCAATCCTTATAACAAGGGAGAAAGACATAATATTTCAGCTTATCCAGAGGATTCCAATTTTGAATATGATGAATATTGGGGAATATCAGATAATCCAGCAGATTTTGATTTTGCAGATTATTTAGGAAACAAATTGGTTAAAATGAAAACTTATATTGAGGATCCTGAAACAAGAGGAGGTAATATAGGAAATTTTGATAAATATGCAGGAATAGGTGATATAGGAAATTTACCATTAACAAATAATCCTAAGAATCCTGTTGGATACGGATATGTATTTAAGCCTATGAATACTGAATTAAAAAATAAATAAATTATCCAACTAATTTTTTAAATTATATTATTAATATATTTTATAATAATATGAATAAATATAAAATCGATAATAGTTTTTTTAATATTACATATAAATTAAATAAAATAATGACATTAGAATTAGAACAATTAGGCGGTAAGCGTTCTGTAGTACTTGATAATACAAATATTAATTATTTTATAAATGATGAATTTCCAAAAATATGTAAAAAATATGATTATATACCATCTAAAATACATGCAGTTGATAGAATAGTTGTTTTTGGTGATATACATGGAGATTATGATTATGCAAAAGAATTATTAGCAATGTCAGGTGTTGCAGAATTTGATCCTAATAATGATAATGTTAAATGGATAGGTGGAAATACATATGTTGTACAAGTCGGAGATCAAATAGATAGATGTAGACCAATTGGAAATATGCAATGTAATAATCCATTAACAACACATAATGATGAGGCATCTGATATAAAAATTTTAAAATTATTTAATGAATTACACAAACAAGCAAGAAAACCTGAAAATGGAGGAGCAGTAATATCTCTATTAGGAAATCATGAAATAATGAATAGTATGGGGCAATTAAATTATGTATCATATTTAGGATTAGAAGAATTTGAAGATTATAAAGATAAAGAAAATCCAAATTTAGTTTTTGGATCAGGTAGTGAAGCTAGAGCTTATGCATTTCAACCAGGTCATGAATATGGTAAATTATTAGGATGTAGTAGAGCACCAGCAATAATAATAGGACATAATTTATTTGTCCATGCTGGACTTGTTGATGGATTAATAAATGAAATAGAAATGAAAGGTTTTAAAGATTTTGAATCAATATGTGTTGCTATAAGAAAATGGTTATTAGGTATATTAGATATTAGTAATGTGAAAGATATATTAGTAGGGTCTAATTATTCTATGTTTTGGACAAGAATATTAGGAAATTTACCAACTGAAATATCATTAGATGATCCAAGATGTAATAAAAATATTAATAATGTTTTAAATATGTTTGAATTAGGTAATGGAGCAATTATAATAGGACATACACCACAATCATTCATTCATAATCATAATATAAATGGTACATGTAGTGGAAAAGTATGGAGAGTTGATAATGGTAGTTCAAAAGCATTTGATGGATTTGATCAAGATATTATTAATGGACATAAAACACATAACAGAAGAGCTCAATATTTAGAAATATTAAATGATAAAAATTATATTGTACATGATACAACGCAAAATTAGAATATTTCTTTTATATTTCTATTTTATAATTTATTATTTTATCATCTATTATTTTATCATCTATTATTTTATCATCTATTATTTTATAATCTGAATCTGATATTATAGCAGCATTATTACTTGAATCAGATAAATCTGTATCAGAATATTGTATTTGTTTTTTAATTGCTCTTTTATCATCTATTTCTTTTCGAGTTTCCTCTAATTTATTTTTAAATTCTTCTTTATTATTGTTATATTTTTCTATAGCAATATTAACAGATCTAGTTACTTTATATAAATATAGAGCAACAACTTCAGACATTGCTGCTCCACCATTTAATTCTGGATTATCATTTTTAATATATTTTATTATTTCAACTAAATCTTGCATAAATTTTTGTGTTTTATTTTTCATTTTTATTGATATTGTTAATATATATTTAATATATTTAAATTTCAATTATTTCATTATTATTTTTTGTTTCCATTTCAAACTCAATATTTTGTAATAGTTTGTTTAGTTCCTTCTTTAATTGTTCATCATTTAATTGTTTATTATTATACATATATTCTTTCAGTTCTTCATAATTTTTTGGATCATATTTTAATCTATAGTGCTGTTTAATAGAAGCTTATTACTTTTTATTGAGAAAAAAAGTAATATAATTTAATTTAATAAATTGGTAATTTTTATAAATATAATAATATATAAAATTTAATAAACTAATATTTTACATATATTACTTTTAATAATAGTAATTTATATTATAATTTATAATTATATTTAGATTTTTTATAAATTTGATATAATTTATTAATAATTCGAATTTATACA
>Ga0114963_10001990_pt1 | contig 13913 bp, 14 predicted proteins | sample C_131016_EF_Meta_FD_87019 | JGI IMG/M metagenome (GOLD analysis project Ga0114963, IMG submission 87019) | Freshwater microbial communities from Lake Croche, Canada to study carbon cycling - C_131016_EF_MetaG | ecosystem: Environmental > Aquatic > Freshwater > Lake | place: Lake Croche, Canada...
AGGATGGGCAATGTGCGGTGCCGTGGCGGAAGGTAGTTGGTGTCGTTTGCTGCCAGCTGCCCTGCGAAATCCTGCATATGCACAAGCATAGTTTCGGACACGCGATCAGGACAACCAGAATTTGAAATTTGTAGCTAACCTGAAGGCACAGCGTGGAGCACGCTTTCAGATAGGCTCAAAAACGGTTCAACACACTGCCGTGATCAAGCCACAGCCCAGCGTCAAAAGTCTTTACGCTTGTGCCACGGCCCAAGCCATTCACCGTCCAGGAAAAGTAGCACACCGAAAGGTTAGCTACAAATGAGCAAACATAATGGCTGGTGAATGGCACAGGGACTGGAACACTTGAACTGACTACACTGGAGCGCCCTGCCCTGTGCAATGGCTACGCTGCAACACACTCGAACTACCTTAAATGAAGCTACTACGGACGGTTTTTGGCACGCTACGGAGTGTTAGAAACACAGTATTTTTAATACTAAAACACCCTTTGGAAACTGGAGCAGCTACTACGCCATGGCGGTGATTGAGTTGGGCCAAGAAATCAAAGCGGCCAGACAACGCTGAGCCAGCCTAGAACCACGCAACTTTGTAGGAGCTTGCCTGCAAGCGAAAATTGCAGCCCTCCCAGTCCTTAAACAAAGACCAAGTCCTCATGAACCCTGTCAACCCCAAGAAACTGTTGCTGAGCAAATGGACAGCAGTGACGCCCGTGGCCAAACAAAAACACTTTTTGGTCAGTCGGGTGATTCAACCTGAGTTGCCCACCGATCCGATTGAGATGGTCGAGATCGAAGCGGTGTTTTCCAAGGCTACACAGATCATCGCGTGGCGTGAATTGCGAAACGATGCTGTTTGGCGTCAGGGTTGGGTTTGACCAAGTTCAAGCCCACGTCTAGCGACTGATTTAGACCCTAAGTGGGGAGTGGTTTGTTTGACATAAATTACAGCTAAACTGGCTAATCAAGTATGAAGGTTTTACTCAAAATAGTCGCTTGAGCCTTCAACTGATTTAACAAATACAAATCCATGAATTTACTGAAGTTGCATGTTGGCTGCGCGTCAAAAAAACTCGAAGGCTACATAAATATTGATTCTCGGCAAACTGACGCGACAGACCACGTCTGTGATGCCAGTGCGATCACGCTTGTGTCCGCAGGCAGTGTTGATGAGATTTATTCCCGGCACATGTTAGAGCATCTTGACCCTCATGATGCGATGAACACATTGAAACATTGGTATGGCTTGCTTGCGCCGTCTGGTGTTCTCAAAGTGATAGTGCCGGATATCACTTTTCATGCCCTTCAAATTCTTGGATTAGCGCACAGCACCATGGGAGACCAAAACCTGCACGCAATGGCTGGATTTTGGGGCTGGCGTGATGAAACTCGCGGAGGAAGCAAAGAAGACGCGCATCGTTGGGGCTACACTGAAAAATCGCTTGTTGACATTCTCATGGATCTGGGTTTTACGGACGTCCAACGGGTTCTGGAAGGCGTAGACAGCGAGCCCTGGCATCTTAATTTAATCGCTCGACGACACTAGTCGTCCCACCATTGGGAAGATGATTTGTTGAATAGAATTTTGACCGGCTACAGGCCCATTCTGAAGTTTGCCCAGCAATGTTGGAACCCACGTAGATTTGACCAGCCGGGGGTGCGGCGTAAAATTTCGCGCTGACTTTGTAGCAGGTAAAATTTTGATGAACATTTGATATTTATCACCGTTAAATCAATTCAACTCTACAAAAGTCCCTCAATGAAGCGCATTTTTTACATTTTTTTTCTCAGTTTGATTTGCGTTACAGGCACGGCATCTGCCCAAGAAGCTGCCAAAGACAACTGGTATTTTTCGTGGGGGTACAGTCGCCAGCACTATGCACCAACGGATATTCATATTTCCCAACCTTCACTGGGCAATGATTTCACAGTACGTCGTGTCGAGGCGAGTGATTTTCCGAGCACGCTTGAAAAAAACCTGCAGGCCATTGCCCGCCTCGACATCACCAACCCCCAAGAAAATGTTCGGATTGGCTACTATCTGAATCCAGAAAAAAATTTTGCAGTGGAGTTTTCAATTGACCATAGCAAGTACAACACCAATTTGAATCAAACTGCAACTGTCAATGGGACCATTGCCAACAAGCCCTTCAACGGGCCCATGGTGCTCAATTCGCAAAATTTTGATTACAGACTGCACAACGGTTTGAACCATGTGATGGTCAATGGCGTTTGGCTTCACCATTTGTATGGACCCCAAAACGAAGCGGGCGATCTCCAGCTCATCAGCCGGTTGGGCGCAGGAATTTTGCTTCCTCATGCAGACAACATGATTTTAGGTAACGCGAATCAAGTTGGGCCCAAGACCAAAAATATTTGCTGCTTTGCGGCTAACGATTGGTGGCAAGTCAATGGACTGACCGCTGGGGTCGAGGTGGGGCTGCGTTACAAAATCTACAAAACCATTTATTTGGAGTTGACCTCCAAAGTCGCCTACGGCGTATTGCGTGGCGTGCCTGTCTACCAAGGCAAAGCGGATCAAAACATATGGATGAGTGAACAAGTCTTGTCAACCGGCTTTCACTTTTAGCTTTCACAGGTGGGCATGGTTTGGATCACGGCCATAGAACATGCCAAAGCGGGTCTTGCTGGCTTGCGGGACCTGACCGACGACGGCTTTGAAATGATATTTGGCGTCGTGGGCACTTGTTCAGATGATCATCAAATCCTGGATCAGTTCGGTCAGGTAGAGCTGATATGCCTTTGATAATTAAAGATAGAAGACAAGTTGTCGATACTGTGAGTATGTAAGCTGATGATTGGAATCCGCCATGTCTTCAATTTCACTGCCAAATTTCTCGACTCAAACCCTGAACAGGTCATTTGCCGATCGATTGCTTTCGCTACAAACAGACTTGTTGCCGCTGGCCGGATCCGTCCAGCGCACAGCAACTGCAAAGTTCGGAGAGCTTTCTCGCTCTGAGTCTGCCAAGGCTGCTGTGGCGACTGTGGCGGCCGTGCCCAGCACCCTGGACCTGCGCTTTGAGTTCAATGCTGTTACCCAAGCCTGGATGCTGACCATGACCAATTCCGGTTCCGGCGATGTCGTGCGCAAGCTTGCGATTGCGGCTTTTTCAGGAAGCAAAAGTGCACTTGTTCACCGGTCTGCTATGTGGATTGACAAGGCCGTTTGATTTGCCTACCGATCCTATTAGGTTGGTTGAAATCGAAGGGGTGTTTTCCAAAGCCACAAAGATCATTGCCTGGCGTGACCTTCAAAACAATACGGTCTGGCGGTAGGGTTGGGTTTGATGGGAGACAGCCCAGTAGTTATCCGCTCAGCTGTTGTCACGCAGTTGACTTATAGCAAGGGTATGCCCTGCAGGAAGCTGCGAACGCTTGGGATAACCTGAAGATTGACTTGGTGTTTGCCCAGTCAAAATCAACTTCACGCTATTTTAGGAGACACCGCCTTGCATTCCTTTTCATCCCTGCGCCTAGCTGCTTTGTCCAGTGTTTTGCTTGTTGCTTGTGGCGGCAGCAACAACCCGATCGTAGAACCGGAAGAAACCCGCGCCCAGGATAGCCGCGTATTTACCGCAGACGCCACTGTCACGACTTTTGCGGCCATGGCCGCTGCGGCCGGAGACACCATCGACGTCAGCACCACCAGCCGCTGGGCTGGAGTACTCAATGGGTCGGGCTACCGGGTTGAGGTGCCGGCTAACTGGAACGGCAAACTGGTGATGTATGCGCACGGCTACGCCGGCACCGGCAGCGCTCTTAACGTCTCCAACCCCGGTATGCGGCGCTACCTGATCAGCAATGGCTACGCCTGGGCGGCGTCGAGTTACAGCAAGAACTACTATGACGTGCGTGCCGGCGTCGAGGACACCAATGCCTTAGCGCTGGAGTTCACCAAGATTGCGGCCAAAAACGCGCGCGCTCTGGCAGCACCGACCAAGACCTACATCACTGGTGTTTCCATGGGCGGCCATATCACCGCCGCGGCCATCGAGGATGAGGCCTATGCCACGGCCAACAACAAGGTGAAATACAACGGGGCCGTGCCCATGTGCGGTGTCGTGGGTGATACCGAGCTCTTTGACATGTTTGCTGCCATGCAGGTAGCGGCTATGGCGATTGCCGGTGTGCCGAGCTACCCCACCACCAAATGGTCCGAAGTACAGGACATGGTCACCACCAGTCTGTTTGCGACCTTTCCTTCCGCTGCAACGCCTTCGGCGCAGGTGACAACCACCGCTCTCGGTAACAAGTACGCTTCAGTGCTTAAAAACCTCAGCGGCGGCGAGCGTCCGCTGTTTGCGCTGGGACTTTCCGCTGGCGGCACGTTCCCGTCGGCCTACGGTACTTTCGGCAGCGACGGCACGGTGACGGGCATCCTGAACAAGAGCGTCTTGAACACCAATGCGTTCACCTACACCATCGATGGTGATGTGGCGGGTTCGACGGCGCTGAATGCCGTGGCACAAAAGCTTTCACCGGTGGCCGATGCCAACCGCCTGCGCCGGGATGGCCTGCGCTGGATTCCGAAGATCAACGGCGAGTTCAAAATCCCTGTGGTGTCGATCCACACCTTGGGCGACATGTATGTGCCGTTCAGCATGGAGCAAATCTACCAGAAGCGGGTGGCGGCCAAGGGCAACAGCAGCTGGCTGGTCCAACGCGCCATCCGCGGTGCCAGCCATTGCGATTTCACCGTGGCGGAGCAGGTCGATGCTTTCGATGCGATGATCAAATGGGAGCGTGACGGTGTCAAGCCTGCAGGAGACGATGTTGTGACGGCATCCACTGTGGCCGCCCAGACTTACGGCTGCACCCACACCAACAACACGATTGGCCCTGATGACGGCGCAACCGCAAAAGCCTTGCGGCCGATTATTCTGGCAACCACGTCGTGCGCTGGCCGCTGAGGACGCCACACGCATCAACAAAAGGGGGCTCATGGCCCCTTTTTTTATGTGTGCCCAGCTAGGTCAGCACTGAATTGGCTAAGTGCTCACCGCCCTCGATCGGGCTGGCCTGTGGTTTGGGCGATCTCCGTTGGGCACTGGTTGAAATTGCAGCCAAGTGGGCAGGGGTTGGCGTTGAGTTTGAAAGTCATGGCCTGTTCCTGCTTTTGGTGTGAACTGCTTCAAAAAATAGCAAAGCAGCCATAAGATTTCACATTTAGCACTCATTCAATCAATGTCACAAAATTTTAATAAAAATGCCGCGATAGTGACTTTCTTGTTTTTTACAATTGTGACAGTTTGGAATTTGCTTTGCTCTTTCCTTGTCTGTCAAACCTAATCTGTAAAAATTAATGCTCAAAATTGCTGCGCCCAAACCACAACGCTTGGCTCAACTGGTCTCTTTGGCTGTTCTCTCTCTGGCCGCTAACCCTTATGCCATGTCCCAAACCACTCCAGCAGTGGATTTGGGCACCATTGGCTCCACTACCGCCGCCGGTGCTTTTCGCTCTGATGCGTCCATCAAGGGTACAGCGTCTGCCATAGCTCCCACCCAGTCCAGCCTGCAAGCCACACAACCCCAGTCCATCATCACCCGAGAATTCATGGACTTGTCAGTGGCTCCAACCGCTGAGTACACGCGTATTGTGAACATTGCGCCCAGTTTGTCCGGAGACTCTGCCAATGGTCCTGGCCTGAGTGAAACCAAAACCACGATGCGTGGCTTCAGTGACGACCAGTACAACATCACATTCGATGGCATCCCTTGGGGTGACACCAACAACCCGGCCCACCATTCCACATCGTTTTTCCCTGCTTTTACCATTGGAGGCGCCGTAGTTGAGCGTGGCCCTGGCAATGCAAGCAACTTGGGTTACGCCACCTTCGGCGGCTCTATCAACTTGTTTTCTAAGAAGCCATCTCAAGAAAAGGCTACAACTATTTATTCCAGCTTCGGCACATGGAATACAAGTTTGTTGGGCGTGGGTTATGAAAGCGGCCGCATGGCTGACTTGGGTGATGCCACTTTCCAATTGAACGCCCAACAGTTGAAGTCTGATGGCTACCTGAGCTACAGCCCTGTGAAAAGCGATAACCTCACCTTGAAGTTTGAGCGTCCCATCGGCGATGCCAGTTTGTTGACTGCCTTTTCAACCATCAATCAAATTCACTACGCTCAGCCTGACAGCAACAAGGGCGCGACCTTGGATCAAATTGCCAAGTACGGCAAAAATTTCCAATTGGACAATGATCCAAAGAGCATGAACTACCGGGGCTACAACGCCACGACCAAAAACACTGATTTTTCTTATCTGCGTTTGCGCAGCGAATTGGGCAATGGTTGGAATACCGACAACCAGGTTTATACCTATGCTTACAACAACCAAACCATTTCGTCTACAGACCCCACCTGGATGGGCACCACATCAGGCACTACGGCTGATCCACGCCGTACGGCCCCTTCTGGTACGTATGTGACCGCCAAGAGCATTGCATTGAATGGCAACATTCCTGGCATTGACAAGCAAAACAAATACCGCGTTATCGGTGACATCTTCAAGGCGACCAAGCAATTGGATTCAGGTCTGATTCGTGCGGGTCTCTGGTACGAAGAATCCGATACAGATCGTCACCAATACGATCTCGATTTGACCACTGGCGGTTACAACCGCAAAGAAGGTACTGTGGCAAACGGCACCTTCTTGCCAGGAACAACACGCCCCATCGACAGTGTCTTGTTTGATCAACAATCCAAAATCAAAAGCACCCAGCCTTTTGCTGAATTTGAGTGGAAAGCCACGCCAGCCACGACTGTCACGCCTGGTTTGAAGTCTGTCAACATTACCCGCTCTGTGTCCTCGCCTGTTGAACAAACGACGCGTGAATTGAATCACACAGCCTCCAAAACCTACACGGCGACCCTGCCTTTCTTGACCGTCAACCATCAGTTGAGCAAAGAAATGTCAGTCTATGGCCAATACGCTGAAGGCTTCCAAATCCCTGATTTGAAAACTTTCTATATCAACAACCCTTCATTGAACAGCTCAGCTCCACAAAAATCAACCAACTACCAACTGGGTGTGGTTGGCAAGTCTGACAAAATGACATGGGATTTGGACATCTATCAAATCAACTTCACTAACAAATTGGTATCCAACGGTTTGGCTGGCGCTAACGCCGCCTTCATCAACATTGGCGGCGCCACTTACAAAGGTATTGAAGGACAGATGGCCTATGTGGTTGACGGCGGCTTCTCGGTGTTTGCCAACGGCTCTATCAACAAAGCACTGGCCAACGATACAGGCAAGCAAATTTCTGGTGCGCCAGAAATGACAGCGGCTATTGGTGCTTTGTATGCACAAGGTCCTTGGGCTTCGTCTTTGATCTTGAAGCGCACTGGCGCGGTGTATCAAAAAGAATTCACCACGCAGGCGTACTACGACTTCTACAAAACTGCAGCGTATGACAACATTGATCTGGGTGTCTCATACACCATGAAAAATGTGGCTCAGTTCAAAGCAGTCAAAGTACAGTTGAATGTGTTCAATTTGGCCAATAGCCAAAAAACCACAGCCATCACTGCGGCAAGTTCAACGGCCACAGGCACGGCTTACGACACCTATATTTTCCAAGCGCCACGCAGTGCTCAAATTTCAATCAAAGCTGACTTTTAAACGTGACGCCCAGCAAGCTGTTTGAGCTGGCGAACGCCTCTGGCGGCACGCTGTACCTGATGGCTTTGCTCTTGTTGGTGGCCTTGACGGTCATCATCGAGCGAAGCCGCTATTTGTCCAAAATGCAGCAAGACGGTGACAGCCTCATCGACTTGTTGCACGACGGCTCGGTCATGGACCACGAGGTTTTGCTCAAAGCCTTGCAGCAGCATGAGAACTTGCCTCACGCCAGCGTGGTGCATGCCTCCCTGATTGAGCCCGACACCTCAGAGCGTGATGTCTGCGCCGGTCACCTCGAAGAAGCCATCATGCGCGAAGTGCCCACCTTGGACCGCTCTTTGTGGGTGCTGGACACGGTGATCACCTTGGCCCCTTTGCTGGGTTTGTTTGGCACCATCATTGGCATGTTTGGCGCATTCTCGGTGCTGGGTGATGTGCAAAACGGCGCATCTCAAGTCACCGGCGGAATTGCCGAGGCCTTGATAGCCACGGCCTCGGGCTTGTTGATTGCCATGATTGGTTTGGTCTTTTTCAACTGGCTCAACACCAAAGTGCGCACCATCGTGCACCAGATGGAAATCATCAAAGTCATGATCTTGAATCGCCGCTTTGGGCGCCTTCAGCCTTCGGGGACGCGTGCTACTTTGAAAGCCGTCTGAGATGCGCTATTTTGAAACGCGCAAAGCGCGGATCGAGATCATTCCGATGATCGACATCATGCTCTTTTTGCTTGTCTTTTTTGCGATGATGACTTTGCGCATGATTCCCACATCAGGCCAAGTCAGCAAGTTGCCCACCAGCACCACGGCCAGTGCGATTCCACCGCCCAAATTGATGGTGGAAATTCGCTTTAACGGCCAGCTGTTGGTCGAAGGCCGTGAGGTCGAGCCTGCAGAGATTACCGCCTTGGTCAAAGCGCGGGATCCTGCCAATTTGGCCGTGACCATTGCGGGCAGTGACGATGCGACGATGCAGCACTTGATGAAAGCGGTGGATGCAGTGCGTTTGGGCGGTGCTACACAAATTGGATTGGCTGCCAAACAGGTGCCCCGTTGAGTGCGGCTTTCAACAGCCTGCCTGTGTGGGCGCCGACGTCCAAAAACAAGCCTCCCCAAGGTGTTTGGTCTTCGCTGGGTTCTGCGCTGCTGATTGAATTGAGCGTGGTGGGCGCCGTCATGGTGTGGGTGCTCATACACCCGCCGCAAGAGTTGCAACAAGTGATTCCTTTGGTCATGTCCATGCTTGAAGAGCCCAAAGTTGAAAAGCCCTTGCCGCCCAAGCCCCCAGAGATCAAGCCACCGCCGGTGCAGGCCAAAGTGGTGCCCATGCCAGTCAAGCCGCAAACGCCTGTGACGCCTGAAGTTCGGCCTGTGCAAGAAGTCACGCCGCCGGTTGTGGCACAAGCCACCGCTTTCTCGACGCCGGTGGTTGCAGCCTCACCCCCTGCGCCGCCACCTGCGCCGCCACCGCCGCCTCCTGTGGTCAACCCGCCGGCGCCTGCCGTAGATCCGGCGTTGGCTTACAACATGAAGCTGGCCGCTGCCGTGCAGGCTGCTTTTGTGGTGCCAGGGCCTGCCTTGGCCTTGGACTTCAAGGGCCGGGCGCGGGTGGAGTTCCATTTGCGAGATGGTGTGGCCAGCAATGCCAAAATCATCCAGCCCAGTGGTTTGGGCGCTGTGGACCGTGCCGCCCTCAAAGCGGTCGAAGCGGCTTCCTTTCCAGCGCCACCGCCCGCTTTGGCGGGCAAAGATGGCGTGTACCAGATTTGGGTCGCCTGTTTCTAATTTCTGACCTCAGGGTCTTCAAAGGTATTTATGAGTAATCAACTGCGCCGCAGGGCAGGTGCTTTCGCAGCCCTGATGGCTGTGTTCAGTGTCTTTCAGGTCCCGGCTTCAGAGTTGGAATCTGTGTACACGGTGCAAGCGCCGCAGGGCCAGTGGGTGGTGCGAGCTCTCACGCAGGCCGAACTATGCCCTGGTATTGCGTGGGATGGTCAGTCGCCAGTCCCAATGCAAGTGCGTGCCCCCAAAGCCACTTTGCCGGTCCGCAGTGATGCAACGCAAGCCCACAGCAAAGCCTCTGTTTTTGATGTCATGAGTTGCGAAGCCACATGGCCCGTCAAAGCCCAATCTGCAAAAATTGCCGGGCAAGTGGTTCCCGCGCCGCCCAAGCAGATTCAGCGCATCTTGATCGTGGCCGATACAGGTTGCCGATTAAAGGCTTCTGAAAATGCTTTCCAAGAGTGCAACGACTCGGACAAATGGCCTTTTGCCCAAATTGCCCGAAGTGCAGCCCAACTCAAACCTGATTTAGTGGTGCACATTGGTGATGTGCATTACCGTGAAAGCCCTTGCCCTGAGGGTAACCTGGGCTGCGCGAATGCCAGCTGGGGTTATGGCTGGGATGCATGGCGTGACGATTTTTTCAAACCTGCAGCGCCTTTGCTGTCAGTTGCGCCTTGGCTGTTTGTGCGCGGCAACCATGAGTCGTGTTTTCGTGCTGGACAAGGCTGGTTTCGCTTCGTGGATGCATCGCCTTGGACATCGGCTAGAAATTGCAACGACCCCGCCAACGATTCATACGGTGATTTTTCTGAGCCCTTTACCGCCTCTATTTCAGACAGCACGCAGTTCATTGTGTTTGACTCGTCTAAATCCAGCGGTAAAGCATACAAACCTGCAGATGCTGCCTTTGTGAAGTACCAGTCGCAGATGCAAACCGTAGAGCAATTGGCCAAGCTCAAAGCTGAGAGCTTCTTCATCAATCATCACCCTTTGTTGGCAGCAGCCCCCACCAAAGACCCTCTCAAGTTCAAAGCCGGTGGTAGCGCGGGCCTGCAATCGGTCTTTGAAACAGTGGTGCCAGAGCGGCTGTTTCCGGCGGGTGTGACTGTGGCTATGCACGGTCATGTGCACTTGTTTGAAGCGCTCAGTTTCAAGTCCAATCACCCGGTTTCTCTGGTCATGGGCAATTCGGGTTCTTTGAACGAGGGCCATGCACCAAGAGCAATAGCGCCTACAGACCGTATTTACAAAGATGCTGTGGTGGACAACTACGCTGCACGCTCTGAATACGGTTTTGCCACCTTGGATCGCAGCGTTGTGTCTGGGCAAGAGTCATGGCTGTTAACTGAATACACACCGCAAGGTCAACAGGTTATAAATTGCCTGATTCAAAATAGCAAAAGTCGTTGCTATTGAAATAGGCCAGATTCAAATCAACGCCATCGACGCAGGCGTTTACGAAGTCTGCCCTGCAACTTTGCTTGTTCGTAAAGCAAGAAATTAGTTTTGTTGGTATCAGATAGCGTTGTCATCATCATATATTTTGATGGCTGAAAAATAATCGTGATTGTTCAAATGTATTTATTATTTTCTCGCATTGCGCTTGCATGCACTCTGACTTTCTTCATTAACACAAAAGCCATGGCTGCGGCCTACGATCTCACCGTTTACTCAGACGAGATGTCAGCACCTGGAGAGACTGAAATTGAGGCCCGGTTTTCGCTTGCCAAACCCCGCAGCTCTTCAGTTTCAACCGGGCTTGTGACTCAAGCACTCATTGAAATAAATTACGGTATTGCAAAAGGATGGGAAATAGGCATTCAAATTCCTGCCGTGCATTCGAACACAGAGCGCAAACTAGCAGGCATTGCATTCGAGGCCCAATATGTTGCGCCCCATGACAAAAGCAGTGGATGGTACTGGGGAGTCCGAAGTGAGATGGGTCGAACTGTGTCCTTGTATGAAGACGATACTGCGCTCAGCGTGGAGTTGAATCCCATCGTTGGATTTCGCGGCAAGGATTATCATTTCGTCCTCAACACCTCTTTTGACAAGGCTTTAAGCGGAAAAGAAACTTCAACCCGTTTTCATCCCTCAGCCAAACTCACGCGACACCTTACACCAACTGACGAGTTGGGTGTCGAATATTACGGCTATTGGGGTCCTGTAAGCCAATTTCACGCCCCTGCAAAACGTGATGAAACCCTTTATTTTGTTTGGGATAAGCGCACGTCCTTTGGCCGACTCAATATGGGCTTAGGTCAGGCATTGCGTCCGATGCTTGGAAGCGCTGACAAATGGGTTGCCAAGCTTGGAATCCAATTTGAAACTGACTGAAGTCCTTCCCTCGATTTGTGAGGGTAACTCTCGGCGAGCGAAGAAAGCGATCAGTTGCTATGACTGCAGTTTTATTTAAAATTTCAAAATGGGCAACCGAAATACTGACGAGCTTGGCTTCCTGTTGATCAGTCCTTCATCCAACAGTATCATTTGATGCCCACGGGTTTTATAATAAATTGAGCATTTTGTCCCTTTTTGCCAAACATGGCAGAACCAAAAGGAACGAACATATTTAAAACTGAATTACCTGCATCTTGAATAATTTCAAAAGTATGCACTTTGCCCTCAATGAAGTTGTCAGTTATTACTGAACTACCCATCTCAAAAGGGTTTGGATCTTTAAGCGCCAAGGTATGCTTGCCGGGTTGAATACTCAATGTCAAGTCTTCAGAGGCGGAAATCTTTGCAACTTCAATATCGTCAATCAATAAGGATCTTTTTATTAAATTTAACCCTACTAATTTGTTGGTAATTTTGACGGTTGCTGTGTTTTTATCTGTATTCTTTGTCTCACCTTCAGCAGAGGCGTTGGGTTCTGTTGAATTTTTTGTATCTGTGATCTGAGTTGCAGAATCCTGCGCATGTGCTTGATTCAAATGCATTGTGAAGCCAGAAACTGCCGCAAAAAATGCTGCAGGTATGAGTATTTTTAATAAAAAGTCAGATATCTTATGCATATTCAATACTTTTTAAAATATCAACTAATTTTTTCTGGCTGCAACCAGCACAACAAATTGACCAGAAATGACAGTTGGTAAATAAACGGTCTTGCTGACAGGATTCATCGCCATGGTTTTGGCACCTTTTGCCGTTATCAGTTTCGACACAACTGTGTAGTGATCAGCGTCGTCTTGGCGTGCCACTGTGAGTGTTCCATTGCCGTCACCTGCCGATGTCAACACGGTCTGGGTTTCTGCGTCGTAGATCACAGCATCGGGATGCTCACCAATGGAAAATTGAGCGACTTGCTTTCCAGTGCTGGCATCAGTCACAACCGCTATGCCATTCGCGCATGAGGAAAACAGGCGGGCATTTTTGACATCTATGGCCAGGCCGCTGGGCCCAACGCAGCCATTCAGCGGCCATTTGGCTATGACCTGATCGGAAGCCACATCAATGGTGTGCAACTCAGATTTATCTTCAACGTTGAAAAATACTTTTCCTTTGCCATCTGACACTGCAAACTCAGGACGTCCACCAATCTTGGCACTGCCGACAATTTTGAGTGTTTGTGCGTCAATCACTTCGAAATCTGAGCTTGCTCCATTGAAAATATAAACTTTATTGGACAAGGGTTCAAACAGAATGATGTCAGGGTTTTTGCCATTCAACTGGACCTCGGCCTTTGTCGTAAAAGACTCCAAATCAAAGACGGTCACAGAATTTGATTTGCCATTGCTGGTGAATCCGAGTCGCAAATTGGGCGCAATCGCCACCCCATGAACACCTTTTGTATTTTCAATAGTCCCAACAGTTTTCCCGGAGGGTACAGAGACTACATCGACCCGATCACCACGGGTTACAAACAAGTGGTGTCGCGCTGCGTCAAAAGATGTGAAATCCCACTTTGTAGGTGCCCCTAAGGGCAGACGTTGCACGATTTCGTAGGGTCCGGTTTCTGTCGCCAAGGCAGGCAGACCCAGCAGCGCGATCAAGGATGCTGCGAAGTAATTTTTAAAGTTTTTCATGGTTAATTTACCAGTCACTTCAATAGCCGAAACTGAACGACACCATAGCGTTACGCTGAGCCAATACATTGACCAGTTGTGATCCGTTTGCAGCCAAACCCGCAGCATCTGTGACCGGCGTCTGGTTAGACAAGTTGTTGATTTGCAGGCTGATACGCGCGTCTTTTAAGCCCCATGCCTCGTCCAACAGTCGAGTCACAGTCAAGTTGGTATAGCCATAAGCGGGGACACGGAAGTTAGGGCCGTCGGCGCTGCCGTTTTTGCCTTGGTATTGCGGTCCCACAAATTTGTGCATCAGGCTGCCGCTCCAACGGCCACCTTGGTACAGCAAACCCACAAGGCCGATGTACTTTGGCACCAAGGAAATATCGTCGCCCGCTTTTTGAATTGCAGAGGTGATGCCCGAACTTTCAAATTGCGCTTGGATCAAGCTTGCATTCATGAGTCCTGTGAA
>Ga0114963_10001992_pt1 | contig 13901 bp, 20 predicted proteins | sample C_131016_EF_Meta_FD_87019 | JGI IMG/M metagenome (GOLD analysis project Ga0114963, IMG submission 87019) | Freshwater microbial communities from Lake Croche, Canada to study carbon cycling - C_131016_EF_MetaG | ecosystem: Environmental > Aquatic > Freshwater > Lake | place: Lake Croche, Canada...
ATATTCACCATATCTTGCTTTACTACAGATATTTGCTGAACCATTGGCATCTCTGTGAACCTTAGATTGACATTCTTTACAGTGGTAATTTCTTCCCTGTACTGAGTTTTTCTTAACATGTCCGCATACTGAACATGTTTTACTTGAATAACTTTCATCAATCAATTTTGTGTTTATTCCGATTGTCTTTGCTTTTTGCTTTACATAATTACTAAATTGTCCATGTGCCCATTGACTAATCTTTTGATTAGTTTTCTTTCCTAAATTAACTCCATCTGATATATCTCTTACATCTCCGATGGCTATATTAGCTACTTTATTTTCTTCACAAAAATTAACTAATTGTCTACTGGCTTTATGTAATATATCTCTTTGTTGTCTTTTTAACTTAGACGATGCCCTTCCTTTTAATCGACTTAATCTTTTATGTCTTTTACTTCCATTCTTGCATTTTGATAACTGTTCATCTAAAGAGGCAAATCTTTTATTTCTTAATTGCTTAACTGATCTTAATTGTCTTCCAGATATTCCAATTGTATTTCCGTCATCGGCAGTACAATAAGCAATATGTATTTCTCCCATATCTACTCCTGCTGTCTTGAGCCTTTCAATTGGATTCTTTGGAACAATTCCAGTGTCAACAGTTAGATGCAAATAGAAAACTCCAGCATCAAGAACAAGTTCTGCTATATTTACATTACAATTTGAATATTTTAACGGAAGACTAACAATTAAGGGAATATTTTTTAATCCATTTGAAAGATGAATTTTTCCATCATGTATTTTGATCCCTAACTTTTTCCAAGTAACTGAAAAGAATTGTTTTGGTTCAGAAGCGTATTCTGTTTTGATTTTTCCAGTGGTTTTAAATTCTCTATCTCTATTTGTTTTAGCTGTCTCAAGATTTGAATTAATTTTCTCTGCTACGGATTGGATAGTTTGAGAATGTAATTTAAAAGCTCCTTTAAACTTAGCTTTAAGCTCTCCTTCGGAGAGCCATTTATCTTTTCTTGATTCCACATGAGCAAGAATCATTTCCGAGTAGCACTTACCAGACTCTTCAAGCAATTCATAACATTGCTTGATTTGTGCCTTATTCAATGAAAGTTTAACAATTTGTACTTTACATTGAGTTTCGGTAAGTTTTCTTCCCATATTTTTTTATTTATAGAAAACACGGTTCTTCACCTTCTTGTTTTGAATTATTTTTCGTATAATTAATCACAGCAATTCATCCTCACCCATAAAGGGATGAGGTTTTCTTGCAGGAACACTATAAAAATAAAATTGATTTTGAATATACCGATGATTATGTATTTCATTATGGGTTGAGAATTTCTATTCCATCTAAAGAAATTTTTGATCTTTTGGCATATGATCGGAAAGATTCTTTTTATATGCAGTACGGTCTAGACGACGGAGGTTCTTGCGACTGGGAACTTTCATATCGCCAATTGATCAATTATATACAAAAATATCCACATCATAGCGCAAGAAAATGAACCATGAACTTAAAAGAACTTACAAACGAACAACAAATCTATAATGAAGTAGTGGAACTATTCTGTAAAGATGGGTGGCAAAAATTAACTAGAGAAATCGATAAATGTTATGTGTTTGTTGTGGATAATTACGGCAACATTTGTCATCGCTATTTAGAATGGGACTACGAATATTCTGAATGGCATGGATGTGATTTTTGGTTTCCAGTGCTTTGGTTCTCAAACCGTTGTGATGTTTTTAAGGATGTGGATGATTTTACTCAAGCCATTGCGGTGTGCACCTCAATTCCTGAAATTACAGACTACACAAGAAAAGCCCACAAAATACTAGAAGATTATTTTGAGAACTTTCAAATAGAAGATAAACATTTAGAAATATCTTCACAAAAATATCAATGGCTTTTAGAACAATCTTCACAAAACGAAACATTTAAAAATATATGCAAAGATTTGCATTGGATGGCTAGAAGGTATGCAGATGGTAGACAGTCTTACGCCACCTCTCTTGTCAATGAGCACACACAATCTTTGCTAAATCTTGGTGTAGAATTAAATCCCACCGCTGACAATACTATTTGGGCAAGAGACGCGATGGGCAGAAGCTATGATAAACTTTCAGAAGAACAAGCCTCAAGCGGCAATGTACATTATGACAGAATCAATGAAGAAATAAAATACTGGAGAGAAAAGTGTTTAGGTCTGGAAAAAATGTTGGAAACAAAGAGGGAAACAATTGACTGAAAAAATTGATGGAATGAGCCATGAAGAATTGAAAATTCATGTTGAAAAACTCACTGAAGTGAATAGATCGCTGAAAATGGCCCTCAGAGATATACACCCTTTAGCAAGACGTGCGGCTGATAATAATCCCTCTTATCTTGTGAAATCTTTTAATCTTCATACACGCAATTTGCTGAAATTGGGTGTAAATATTTCTCCTGACTATAGTGGCACCATCTGGGCGCGTGACCCAAATGGAAGAGAATTCGATGGACTAACAGATGAACAAGCAAAAGAAGGATGTGTGAGCGCAAGTCCAATAATCCATGAAATTTCATATTGGAAAAATAAATACTTAATGCTTGAAAAGCAATTTCAAGAAAATGAACAAAAATGGTATGATCAAAAAATCAAAGATTATCACGATATTTGTTATTGGAAATCGCAATCTCAAAGTTTGTCAAACGAAAAACTAAAATTTCATAAAAGGCCTTAATTATTTCAGCGCATTTAATTTATTCTTGCCCACTTCATAAGTTGGGTAATCTTTCACTGCTTTTTCGAGCCAGTAAATTGAATTCTTCTTGTCGCCAAGCCTCTCATAAGCCACACAAACTAGAGCATATGCTTGCAAAGATGGCTTGCCTCTGTTTTTCTTTTTTAAAACCTCAGACATAATCTCTGCTTGTTTCTTCCAGTTTTTTTCACAGCTATAAACAATACCTTCTATGTTTGCGCGGTCTGGATCGTGAGGCATTATTTTCCTATATTCTGCACCCTCTTTTAGTGCTAAACTTAAATATTTTTGCTGGTTCACAAAATCTTTCTGCGCAACAGATTGCGACCATCTTAAATAAGAAATTTTTGCATAGGTTTCATACACTTTGGGGTATTTCTTTTTGATTTTATTCAACACAGAAATGGATTTTTCCCATTCGCCATTATGAAATAATTGATCAGATTCTGATTCCATCGTTATGTATTTTCCGTAAGCTTTTTTGCTGGTAAAAACCCAATGCCCATTCACTTCTTTTCCAATAGAAGCAAACGAAACACAACACAAGCATAAAAGTGACACAAGAGTTAGATTTTTAACCATATGTTTATTTTACAATTTCTGTGCTAGTGGGCGAAAAGTTTTTCTTTCTGGATTTTGGTTGTTCTTCGTGAATCACTTCGACATATGCTTTAATAATGCTGATTAATTGGTGTAAGTCTTTATGCATGTCTTTGATTTCTTCAATAGAGTTTTTGTTTAGATTGTGTATGTGTTTGATTTGATCAAATTGTTCTAATATCACTTCTGTTTGTTGTTTTAACGTTTCGTGGTCTTCTTGTGCTCTTTTTTCACTCGATTCGCCCATTAAATTTTGACCCACCAAAATTAACGGTAAAGCGATAAGCTGAATGATTCCAGATGATATGAATTGTATTGTCGGCATTGTTTTTGAAAACAATGGAATTAAAGGAATTAAAACCATAATGAATAAAATCCAAAAAGCATTCATGCTTCCAAACCCTAAAGTCATTTTGATAGCAACATAATCATTAAATTTTTTGAATTTTTCAAGCATATTTTGTTATTCGCAAAAAAAGATCAATTTCATTTTGTATGGTTCTCAAAAAATTTTCCAAATTAAAATTCTCACAAATTAAAAAGTGTAAAGAAAAGGGCAAAAACATTTTTTTGAATTTTGTACTTTCAAAAAGGTTCAAAACTTTTTTGACAGAATTTCGTATAATATCTGTGTGTGGCGGCATAGTTTAATGGTGAAAATAGGACGCTTTCAACGTTCCTGAGTGTCGGTTCGAATCCGACTGTCGCTACCAAAGTTTTTAGTTAAAAATCTCCATCACGGTAGGAGATTAGGTTGAGTGCAGTTTGCAAGGAAAAACCCCAAAGGTTTGTCGCCCGTTAGTAGAGTGGTTACTACATCGCACTGTCTATGCGGTAGCATCGGTTCAACTCCGATACGGGTGACCAAAATTAAAGTAACAATTTGCGGTGAAATACGCAATATAATCGCTAGACAGCGACAGTTCTGGCTCCTGACTGAAACTACGGAGTGGCATAAAGTTGCGAGTAGAATGCCAAAAAAATCTCATCAACGGGCAGATGTTAAAGCATAAATACATTTGTTGACACACAATGGGCGATGGGGAACCATACCCATTGTGTTATGGTTTGTTCGGCTATCTTAAAGGAAGACACAACGCAAAGAGTGCTTCAAGAAACTAAAAGTAAATAAACAAAATTAGGCTACTTTTGTGAAAACTTATCAAGACTTGTATGGGTATGCGAATGTTGGGTTTAATGCCGAAGAGAGGTTCGATTCCTCCGCCGAGCATAGATTTAACGCATTAACGCATATGAACTATTGTCAAAAACGCTTCAACGCAAACGCTTGCATTTCACCAGCCGGTGTTATTCATAAAACTTGTTCAATGAATCATATTCTTTTGCTTGAAGAATTAACTAACAAGCCTTCTATAACAGATTATTTAATGTCGGATCAAGATTTTGACGACAAAACCATTTTAGAAATAACTGATTCGCATAAGTGGAAGGATAAGATGGTTCACGAAAAAAAATGGATGTTGGTTCATGGCGTAGAATATTGTGTTGACACAACATATCGCGTTTCTTGCGCAGATCGACCCACTCAAGCGAGTTTAGATGCTTTGTTTGATCTTGCAATTGAAGCTTTGAATTTTGGCGACCAGCGCACATATAATGAATTATTCGACGTTTACACAAAAAACAATATTTTATGATTTATTTTCAATCCGAAAACGTATATGAATCTGAGGCCGATTTTTATGGCACTCCTTGCCTTTATTGTGGTTATGATTTGTGTGAAAATCATGTGTGCAATACCACTCCCACACAATTCGAAAAAGAATTTGCTGAAGAAATTTTAACACAACGCAAAAGACCCACTTTATGGGATTGTTTCACAATCTAATTAATTTATGAGCATTACATCTACTATCCAATATTCATCACTTGATTTCTTTTCAATGCATTATCAATCTACTGTTTTTAGGGAGGGATTTACTCATCAACAGCACAAATCTTTTCGAGGGTTAGACGACGAAAAGGTGATGGCTTGCATTTTGAATTTAGACATTAATCCGCTTGCATCAAGCATTCATAATAAAAAATTGTCTTTGTTCTATTTCAAAGATAATTTGTATTTTGTTTTAGATCTTTACAAAAGTGAACTTATAATTACTCAATTTTCTAACGTCAAGCAAGCAGAATTAAGTGAACATTTTTTATATTTGTGTGATTTGTTAAACATAGAGCCAACAATAAGCAATGATAAGTTTACTGTGACATTTACATCATATGATTCTGGGCGTGGATATGTTTCATACAGCACTAAACAACTTGATGGGAGCAGTTTAGACTCTGTATTGGACAATTATGGAGCAGAGGTACAACAACACATTAAATTGATTCGTGATATTAAGAAAATAAAGAAAAACGGAAAACTGATCATTTTAAATGGCAAACCAGGCACTGGAAAAACACATCTTCTTAGATCATTGCTGAAAGAATGGCAAACAGATATCTTATCATATTATATCACAGACCCAGAAAATTTATTACGCAATCCTGAATATTTGACTCAAATTATAAGCGACCAAAAGAAATCTATCATAATCATGGAAGACTGTGATTTCTTTATTTCAAAACAAAGCAAAACAGAATATACACAATCTGCATCAAGATTACTCAATACATTAGATGGATTATTAGGTCAGGGTATGGATTTTGTTTTTATTCTTACAGCAAATGAAGACATTAAAAATATTCATGAGGCTTTTTCACGCAAAGGTAGATGCTTAGCCAATATTCCATTTGAAGGATTGAATTATGATGAGGCAAAAAAATGGTGCGAAAAACACAATGTTAACATTGAAAACGTGTCATCATCAAATTCCAACGTGGGTTTAACAAAAACCAATTCTTATTATACCTTAGCCGATTTGTATGATTTAATCGAACAAGAAGACCACCAATATGGACAAATCATTGATGTGGAAGAAGAAGATTTAATTTTTCCAAATTAAAATCTGGCGCATATAATAAACATGAGCACAAAGGTTATTTATACTGCGGTGGTGGGTAGCACCATGCATGGTTTGCGCACTGAAAATTCCGATGAGGATGTAAGATATGTAACTATGCCCAGTTTGCGCGACATTATCTCCCCCTTTAAAAATGAGGAAATTAAAGTGCGAAACAATAAGGGCGAAGATGAAGAATCTTGGGATTTGGCTCATTTTTGTAAGTATCTTACACATGGAAACCCCACGATTTATGAAGTGATCCGCACGAATCATTATGATAAAAATCTTCCTTTTGCTGACAAGATTCGCTCTTTGATGCCTCTTGCTTTTGACGGAAGGAAAATTCTTCTCGCTCATATCGGATACTGTGAGGCGCAACTGGCAAGATATCTGAGAAGAGCCAATGATGATTTTTGCGATCATACTGGTAAGCAATCAAGCAATAAAAATTATGAAATAAATACACTTTTTAATTTTTATCATTCAGAAGAAGAACTTGAAATTGCCCGATTAAAATATTCATCGAAAAAAGTAGAATTTCTCACAGATATTTGGGAAGAAAACAAACTTCGCAGATTGCCCAAAGCAATTGTTGCTGGTTACCGTGTTCTTGCTCAGGCGAGACAACTTCTTGAAACAGGAGATTTTGAACCTGTCGTAAAGGAATATTCACAAACTCTTCATGACAAATTAATGGATATCAAAACTATGGACGCTTCAAAAATCACCTGGGGATTTATAAAAGAACACATCGATGGGCTTGAAAATGGTATTCAAGACTTGAAGATGTTTTATGAAACCTTGCCCGACGCAATTAAAAACAAAAAGCCCGATATCAATGGTATTGAGGACGTTTTGTGTGAGATATATGGTGTGTAGTGTTTCAAAATGAGACAAGCAAAAATTATGATTAGCGTGAATAATAAAAGGGATTTCATAGCGCATGATTATTTGATATTTTGGCGCGTGGAGAGTTCTATGTGTGTTTCTGTGAAACATTCTGTATGGAATTCTGTGTGGTATTCTGTGCATGACTCTATTCATTATTCTGTGTGGAATCCTTTAAAAATAAAATTTTCACTTTTCAAAAGTTTTGCGTATATTCAATATATGCAAAACTTTATTCAAACTCCACTTGAAATTACCGACGCCTATAAGCTTTCGCATTGGGCGCAATAATAAAATTTTAAATGGTACAAAAAAAAGGTGATTGCTTTACTTTATCATAATCTGATAATATGATAAAATATACACATCTACAAAATAAAGATTGGCTATTCCAAAAATATGTCAGAGAAGAACTTTCGGCTCCCGAAATTGCAAAAATTATTGGATGTAAAAATTCAATAATTTATAAGATGCTTAAGTTACACGGCATTGAAACTAGAGACAGAAGAAAAAATCAAATATTAAGATATGAATCTGATAATTTTAAATTAAATCTTTCAATAATTGAAGGTGGCTTACTTGGTGATGCAATGCTTAGGTGTCAAGGAAAACAAAAAAAACTTTATCAATCTAGTCAACCATATTTTAGAAGAAAAAATAAAAATAAAGATCATGTCGAATGGGTGGCACAAAGCCTTTGTGGAGAATGGGGATTAAATCATGTAAAAGATGTTTCGGCTCCTATGTTTACTGGAGCTTGGTGCCAATGTTATGAATTTTGCACAAGATCACATGAAGAATTAATGCCAATATATGATCGCTGGTATCCAGAGTGGAATAATTTTAAAAAAATAGTCCCCAAAGATTTTCTTTTAGACGAAACGAGTTTATTACATTGGTTTTTAGATGATGGTTCTACTTCATACAGAACCAGGGATGGTAAAAAAACAAAACAAGTAATTACAAGCTTTGCCAGTGAATGTTTCTCTTTAGAAGACCAAATTTTTTTGGCTAACCAAATAAAATCTATATGGAATATAGATGCAAAAGTTAGATTTTATAAAAAATCTAAAACGTCAAAAATTGACGGTGGTGTTTTGCATCGTATTTATATATCACAAAAACAATCCGATATGTTTCTTGATATAATTGGTGAATCACCAGTTGAATCTTTAAAGTACAAATGGAAATACAACAAAAAAACGTAAATAAAATCATGAACAAAAATTATATTCAAACTCCTCTTCTGAACACAGATGCTTATAAACTTTCTCATTGGTGTCAAGCACCTGAGGGAACAAGCGGTTATTATAACAATATGTGCGGACGAAAATCTCGTGTATCTGGTATTGATAAAATTGTATTTTTTGGTCTTCAGGCATTTCTTAAAGACTTAAACGATGAATTTAATAACAAATTTTTTAATCTAGATGAAGATATTGTTGTAGAAAATTATAATTCATTTCACGCAGAGTTTTTTGGTCAACCTAGCGAATTTAATAATGAACAAGTTAGAAAATTACACAAACTGGGTTATCTTCCTATCTTGGTAAAAGCACTGCCTGAGGGTAGCGTAGTTAATCATAATGTGCCATTTTTAACAGTGCGCTCTACCGATGATGAACTTTTCTGGTTTACACAATGGCTAGAAACATGGATGTCTCAATCTCTTTGGAAACCTTGCACTTCTGCAACCACAGCCTATTATTATCGTAAAATTTTAGAGAAATATAACAAATTTACTTCGGACATTGATTGGATTATGGATTTCCAAATGCATGATTTTAGCTCACGCGGAATGTCTGGCCTAGAGGATGCTATGTCTTCAGGTGCAGGACATTTACTATCTTTTAAAGGGACTGATACTATTCCTGCGATTGAATGGATTAAAAATTATTATCCTGGTGAAAATGGGTTAATTGGAACATCAGTTCCTGCAACGGAACATGCTATTAGTTCAGCTTATCTCCCAGAGATTAGCACCGCAAAGTATCTTTTGGGAGAATCTGACACAAAAGCCGCTGATCGTGCTTATATTAAACGTATCTTAGAATTGTATCCAGCGGGAATTATTTCTGTTGTTGCAGACACTTATGATTTTTGGACATTGGTTACAGAAATTTTACCCGAATTTAAAGCACAAATTATGAGTCGCGATGGCAAACTTGTCATTCGACCTGACTCTTCACCCAAAACTCCTGTCGAAATGATTATCGGTGATTCAGAAATGCCAGTAGGAACACCTGAGCATAAAGGTCTAGTGCAGTGTTTATACGAAATTTTTGGCGGCGACAAGAATAGTAAAGGTTACATTGATCTGAATCCACATATCTCATGTATTTATGGAGATAGTATTACAAGAGAATACGCCGAAGCTATTCTTGCTGGCTTAGAGGCTAAAGGTTTTTCTTCTAACAACATTGTTTTCGGAGTTGGATCATTTAGTTATCAATATTGCACAAGAGACTCACATAGTTTTGCAATCAAATGCACTGCTGTAGCCGCTGGCTCTGGCGATGAAAAGCATTGGAGAGCCACTTTTAAAGACCCTAAAACTGATAATTCTGGTAAAAAATCGGCTCGTGGCTTCCTTCGTGTAGACATGGTGGATGGTGAGTATGTTCTTACACAAAATGTTGCAGAGGAAGATGAAGGCGGGGCTATGGTTCCTGTATATGAAAACGGTAAAATCCTTCGCACACAATCTTTTGCCGAAGTTCGAGCAGAGCTTGCGAAGTTTTAAGGATATCTTTTTCAATCGGGCGAATTTTCGCCCGATTGAAAAAATTCTAAATATTATGTTCAATTTTTCAGAAATAACTAAAATCGAAAAAGAATGGGAACACTTTGAAAAGGTGCATTCTTCTTATAAACCCACTGACCCAAAAAGTCTTGAAGAATTTTTTAATTTAACAAAGGATTTGGGTGTTTTAGTGGCTATTCAAACAAAAAACACAATCTACGTGCGAACAAATGGCACTGGTATATATGTTCCTCCAGAAATATCTGTTTTGGCAAGTAAATTTGATCTGAATTTTACATTTGGTGGTTTAAGGCCAGAATCTAATCTTTATTATGCCAGAGCTAAACGACATGCAATTAAAATATTTCAATGAAATTTCTCCAAATTAAAAACCACACAATCTAAAAAACTATGAACATTATAGCCAACGATCCAGACATTCTTTCTTTGATGAAAATCACCGACGAAGAAGGTAAAGTTATTCCCTGGGAATTTAATGCCTTCCCAGACGGACAGGTGCAAATCAAAATTCTCAAAGAAGCACTTGAAGATACTGCCGCATTGAACGTGAAGGCATCTCTTCCTAATCCAATTGTGTTAGATTTGTTTAATCAATTCGTGCATACTTTCAGGCCGAAAAACATCACGATAAATTATCTTTATGGTGCGAGATGCGACAAAAATGTATCAGGTAATTATTTTGTTTGCAATGTTGCCACTAAACAAGCACTTTATGATATTGGTAGAGCAAAATATCTTGCCCCTCATTGCAATCACCTACTTCATCCAGATGATGTAATTTTTAATCTCCCATCGTGTGTGAATCTAGATGATTATGATATGATTGTGTTTCCAGACGAGTCTGCATTTAAACGATATAAGAATCAAGTGAAAGGCAAAGATTATGTTGTTTGTGAAAAGCATCGTGATCAAGAATCTGGCGCGATTATTTCTCACAAAATACCCAATCTTCCAGATAACGTGAAGAAAGTGATTTTACTTGATGATCTTGTAGATGGAGGAAGAAGTTTTATCAATATTGCGGATACTTTGCCAACAGAAGTGCTTGCAGACCTATTCGTTTTTCACGGTGTATTAAGTAATAGCGCACTTCCTAAACTTCTGGAAAAGTTTAATAAAGTGATTGTGTCTAATTCGCTTCTTGCTCCGCAAAAGCAATATGATGATCTTTCAGACGAAGAAAAGAATCGTGTGATTATTTTTGATGTGTGGGGAAACAATTAATATGAAAATCTTGATTATATTGGCCATCTTCTATACTTGGTATTTTATTGGCTTCAGTGGATTATATTACGCATTTAAAAAGAACTTTTTGCCATCAGTAACACTTGGAGAAGGTGTGGTATTTTCTTTGATTGGGCCGCTTATGTGGTTGTGTATTTTTTTGGCACATCCATTTTGGAAACAACCTTTGTTTAAAAGGAAGAAATAAAATATGAAAACTATTAAACTTTTTGAACTTTCTAAAAATAGTGATCAAACAGAAGGAAGAGGTCACAATGTGCCAATGGGTTATTTTGAAGATTTAGATCAAGTTTTAAAAACAAACGATGATGAAAGATTTTTTTCAAAATACGGTGTTATGGGCACAAAATATACATCTGTTAGTGGTGGTTTTCTGCCTTATAACATTGTGTTGAAAACTTTTGATATTTATGCTACGTCAGAAGAATTTTTTGAAAAACACGACAAACAAACTAAAATTCAAAAAGCACTTGCAAAACTCACTGAAGAAGAAAAAGAACTTTTGGGGCTTCGATGAAATTAACATCTTATCAAATAGCATATTTGATCCATAATATTACCTCACACATACCTAGACCCGATGGCTCTCTTGTGCCATTGTGGTGTGATTTACCTGATGAACACAAACAACATGCATCTGATGCAGTGGATGAAATCATGAATTCGCCATCTAGAACTGCTGAAGAATTACATAATCTTTGCATGGAACCGCTAGTCAAAAATGGATGGACAAAAGGCGAACACAATTTTGACCTTAAACAACATCCAAGTATTGTACCCTTTAATGAATTGCCAGAATCAGAAATTCTTAAAGATGAATTGTGGTATCATTTAACAGAGTGTTTTAGGAAATATTACACACGAAACGAAGAAGAAGCATTTGAGTTGTGTTAATTTTTCCAAATTAAAACTCACACAATCTAAATAACATGGAAACTTACACTGTAACGGTAAATGAATACGGAATTATCCGCTGGTTTCAAAACGGTAAATACCACCGCCTAGACGGCCCTGCTGTTGAATATGTTGATGGAAGTAAGTTCTGGTATCAAAATGGTCAATACCACCGCCTAGACGGTCCTGCTGTTGAATGGGCTAATGGAGATACAAGGTGGTATCAAAACGGTAAATGCCACCGCCTAGACGGCCCTGCTGTCGAATGGAGGGATGGAAGTAAAGAATGGTATCAAAACGGTAAATACCACCGCCTAGACGGTCCTGCTATCGAGTATTTTGATGGACGTAAAGAATGGTACATTGAAGGCAAGCGATACACCGAAGAACAATTCAACCAAAAAGTGAACCCGCGTCCTTGTGCCGGTAAGAAAGTAACTGTTGACGGCATTGAATACATCCTTTCATAATTAAATGCAAACTTTTATTCCTTATTCTGATTTTCAGAAGTCACTTGAATCGTTAGATAAATCTCGCCTTCAAAAACAGGCATTAGAAACGTCTCAATTAATTGACGCAATTCTTAATTTGCCCACTAAAAAAGGCACTGTGCGAAAAGGATGGTTGAATCATCCTGCTTTAATTATGTGGAAGCATAATGTTGGTTCATTGTTTGAATATTTTTTGTTAAATATCGAGGAATGTAAAAAGCGAAATATTGTCACTGAATATTGTGAATCAAGGGTGAACTTGTATTCTAATTTTTGTCAAAACGTTTCTAAGCCGATTTGGTGGGGCGATGAAATTGTCCATTCATCTCACCGTAGCCGCCTTCTTCAAAAAGGATGGGAGCAAATGTTAGATGCAAACTTTAATCAAACAAAAGTGTTAAATGCAATAAAGACCATTGAATGGTATCAATCATATGGCTGGGACGAAATGCAAGACACAAACCTTATGTGTGTCGAATATAAATGGCCCGTGATGCAATCATCTGATGTTTATTCATTGAAAACGAGCGTAAGTAAACAAGCAATTAAAAAGAAAGAATTGTTAATTCAGGAGTATGGTTATAATCCGTATGTGAATTTATGAAAAAAGCGTGGACATTGTTAGAAATCTTAGTGGTGGTGGTCATTGTAGCAATACTTATTGCTTGTGTTTATCCACTTTTTGTGCAAACTCAACGCAACCAAACACAATCTTCAAACTTCACTGTAATTACTGACGAATATGTAGGCGGACAACATATTCAAATTATTGAGGATAATTCTACACATGTTCGCACAAAACTGGTAAATGATCAGGTGGTTTCTGAAACAAATGCTAACCCAAAGTGATTGCAAAAAATGTGGTGGAGATTCCAAAAAATTAATTCCAGTAAAAAATTTGTCAAAAGTGCCAATTATTATTAATTGGTGGAATTTCACATCAAACAAATCTGAGCCAATTAAAATTGTTCCTGATTACCTCACTTTTGTAGAAGATTGTGATTGTTTAAAGAAGAAAGATACATAATATGGAAAATAACGATGTGAAACTAACAAAACAAGCCAGAAGCATGTTTGGAAAGCACGACATAGACATTACAATGGCAGATGTACGTGTTACATATGGTGTATGCACTGTTGCTGGAAAATTACAGAAACTGCCAAAGACAAAAGTAGAAAAAATTGAAACACGAGTACAACAAATTGCAAGTTATATTAAACAACTACCAGGCATAAGAGAAGTGGTGTTGTTTTGTGAATATAAAGAGGAAAATTAAAACTATGGGATTATCAAAAGCATCAAAAACACAATTAGGA
>Ga0114963_10001993_pt1 | contig 13900 bp, 13 predicted proteins | sample C_131016_EF_Meta_FD_87019 | JGI IMG/M metagenome (GOLD analysis project Ga0114963, IMG submission 87019) | Freshwater microbial communities from Lake Croche, Canada to study carbon cycling - C_131016_EF_MetaG | ecosystem: Environmental > Aquatic > Freshwater > Lake | place: Lake Croche, Canada...
AATATGCAGAAAAATTTAAATTTTTTAAATTATAAATAAAAAACTTTACTCTTATATCTTTAGTATTTCTTTTGTCAAAATTTTCAGCAAATGTATCTCTAGTTCCAAAGTATTTTTTATAATTTACAGATGTATATCCTGATAAAGGAAGGTCTACACCTTGCACAAATATAGGATTACAGCCAAATAATACTGCAAAACCTATAGCAAGGTCTGACACACTAATTCCTGTCTTATTGAAAGTTAATTTATCTTCAAAAATGTCGCCAATTATTTCGTAAATCATTTTTCTTCCCGGATTTATATCTAAAAATTCGCAGCATTTTTTTGGAGGGTAGCATTTTTTTTTTTTAAAATGCTTATCATCAAAAAAAAAATAATTTGGTAAAATATTATTTTTATAAATTTCAACGTTTTTATCCCATATTGAGTCATAGCACGTTGTTTCACCGATTAACCAAGTCATATGCGGATATTTATTTATAATTTTTCTATGTTCTTTTACCTCGGCTATAGGAAAATGATTGTTTGCTGAAACAAGATAATTCGGCATTATTTTTTTACGCACTCTTAAAATTGTTGACCCGCCTGCAATTATTGTAATACCTTTAAAATTTTTATAATCAAAGTCAAACATTGTGTGCCCAGCTCCAACTACTACACAAGGCTTATTTTTGTGTTTAAGAATTAAATCTTTTATAAAAATTTCCATTATATTATTTTTGAATTTTATTACAGATAGATACTATTTCTTTAGCCGCGTTTATTGTTATATATTGACTCTTTTTTCCTTCTATAAATTTTTTGAAATTAAAATACTGCAAATCAAAACCAGGTTTTGACTTTGAAAGTTTGTATTCATCTATAATTCTTGAAATTACAGGATTATATATATTTTCGTTTTTAATTTTTGTAATTTTAATTTTTTTATAAATCAATAATTTTTCTATCGGTTTTAGAGTTAATCTTTTGTTTTTAAAATTAAATTCAAATGAAAAATTATTTGGAGAATTAAAATTAATATTTATGTATATAGGTATTTTATTTTTAGTCTCAAAAATACAAAAAATAGATTTTTTATTTTTTATCTTCTTTATTAAAAATATTTTTCCATATAAATAAAATATTATTGAAATAATATGACAGGTATTTAAACTAATATTTTTGCTATTAGTTTCAGGACAATTAATAAAGATATTATCTGCTTTTTCTTTTTGTGTAATTTTTTTTAATTCATAAATATTTTGGTAATAAGTTCTATTATAACCCACAAAAATATTTTTTTTAAATTTTAAAAATTCATTAAATTTACGAGATTCAGTAAATATCGGTTTTTCAATCAATATTTTTAAATCGGCTTTTAGACATTCTTTTAAAATTTTTTTATTATCTTTAATTCTTCCCGCAATTAAAATATTGCTATTATTTTTTACACTATCGCTAATAAATTTTTTCCAATTGTAATATATTTTTTTTATAGCAAATTTTTTTGCTATAATTTGAATATTTTTAGATTTTTTATTTGAGGTACAAATAGAATATATTTGAAACGAATTTTTTTTAGCTGATTTTATATGATGATATATAATCTTTGACGATCCATAAATTGATAATCTCATTTAAGCATTTTGTTTTTTATTAAATCCCAAATAGTTTTATTAAAGTTGTTAAATTTTGTATAGTTAAATAAAACTCTTGATTAATAGTTACATTATTATTTTTATTTATGTTATAAATTTAATTTATAATTTAGTTTACATTTGACTTTAATTTTAGATCAATTTTTTTATGAGAGATAATTTTAAAAATTTATCAATTTGTATTATAACTTATAAAGCCAATTCATTAATTTTTAGTTGTCTGAAAAATATTAGTCAAATAAAAAATATTTTTATTTTAGATAATTCCAATGATGTTAATTTGAAGAATAAAATTAATAGAGAGTATAAGAATATCAAATTTTATTTGTCGAAAAATAATTTGGGTTTCTCACGTGGACATAATTTTCTTTTAAAAAAAATTAAAACTAAATACGTGATGCTTCTTAATCCAGATGTTAAAATAAAAATGAGTGCTTTAAAAAAGCTCTATCAAAAAGCTGAATCTTTAGATAAAAATTTTGCAATAATATCGCCTGATTATGAGAATAAAATAAATTATAATCAGAATAAATTGATAGAAAGGAGAGAAATATATTTCGGCTGTCCTTTGTTTAATTATAAAATTTTTAAAAAAATTGGTTTTTTTGATAGTAATTTTTTCTTATATTTTGAAGATAACGATGTTTGTAAAAGATTTTTAAAAAATAATAATAAAATTTATATATATACTGGGGCAAAAGTTTTTCATATCGGTGGAAAATCTTCTAATGATAAAAATTATGATAAACTAAGAAGTTTTCATTACGGTTGGTCTAAAATTTACTATTATAGAAAGCATTATTCTTTTTTTTACTTTATAATTATTGTAATTTTTACTATTTTAAAATCTTTATTAGCTTTATTGCTTTTTTCTTTACGAGAAAAATCATATTTTTTAAAATATAAGATGATTATATATGGAGTTTTATTTAGCTTAATTGAGCATAAAGATTTTCATAGAAAAATTTATTCTGCTTAGAATTTAGATGTATATATTTTATAGTCTATAAATTTTTTGATTCTTTAATCAAGCATAATTCTTTATTAATTTCTTGAGTAATTATAGCGACGTCATTGTCCGCAGTATATTGAAAATATTTCTTTGATTTAAGAAATTTTCTTATATTTATTATAAAATTTTTATATTCTTTATTCTTTATATTTTTTAGGTAATGTTTTAACAGTCCAAGATCGCTAAATTCTCTTAAATTTACAAAGCAGTTCTTAGGTATTTTTTTGTTAATATCAGTTAATCCATAGTAGATTGGTATCGCACCAGAATAAAAAGTATGGAAAATTCTAGATGATAAAACAGGACTATTTTCAATACAAAACACGAATTTATAATTCGAGTAGGTCTTAATTATATTGTTTGAATATCCTTTCCATATTTTAAAATATTTTTTATTTTTATTATAAAAACTATTTTTTATAAAATAAAATAACTTAATAAATATTTTATTAAAAATATTATTAAAACCAAATGGAATTATACTTTTTTTATCCCATCCACTACCGTACAAATGAAAACTAGGATCATCTAAAAAAAAATCTAATATTTTTTTTCTTAATTCAAAATACGAAAGTTTATTAATATTAGGTTTGTTGGCAAAAGATATGCAGGCGAATTTTTTTTTGTTATTTGAATATATTTTGTATTTTTTTGGAATTACTTGCAATCCACTATATTTAACATATTTATCATAATTTAATAATTTATCATCAAATGTAAAAATTTTATTGAATTTTTTATGATTTTCAAATTTATATATATATGGTTTTATTGCCTTATACTCTTGGAGTACTAGGAATTTTTTTATATTCTCGCAGTTTAAAAATATTTTGTGATCTACAACATCAAACGATAAAATTAAATCAAACTTTTCATTTTTTTTTAGATCATCATAATGTTTTATTTCAATTTTTTTAATTTTACACCATTTATGTATTTGATTTAAAATATAATTTGGATGATTTGCCATATCAAATTCGTGACATTTTTTTAATTCTTTAATAAATTCTTTTTTCGGATTTTTTTTAAAATTATAATTCTTAAGACAGTCAGTACTAGGTGAAATTAATACTATTAACATGTATATACGTTATATTTTAGTGTACAGTAAATTTTAAATTTTTTTATTTGTTAGAATTTTTTAACATTTTCTTTTAATAATAAAGACAAATAATTTTTATTTTGAGATTAGATATATAAATAATTAATGTATAATCTGCATAATTATCCTAGTTTATAGCATTAATAAATGAGTTATAAAAAAAAAATACTTATATCAGGCACTTCTAGTGGATTAGGTTTTTATTTACATAAAAATCTAAACAGTTTTAGATTTGTTAGAAATACTAGTTTTAATGCTTATAAAAATAAAGAATGGGATATCATAATTCATTGTGGATTTTATTCTGGTAATAATTTTTTTAAAAATCTAGCTAACATTTACTGGTCATATAAAATATCTAGATTGCACTGTAAAAAATTTATTTTTATGTCTTCTTCATTAGTTTCCGATACAAAAGTATATTCTTATTATAAATGTACCAAAAAAATTTGTGAATATTTTTTTAATGAAAAAAAATCTGCTGTTCTTAGGCTAGGCTCTATAATAGGCTGGCCAATAAAAAAAAACACTTTTTATAAATTATTTTTAAAAAATAAACCGGTAATATCTCTATCAAAGAAGAGTATTTACTCATTTGTTTCGTATGCAGAAATTTTAAACTTCATTAAGTTGATAATCAAAAAAGATTTGCATGGAATTTTTAATTTCTTACGAAATGACTATCGCAGTCTAGGTTTTATATGCAAAAAATTGAAAATTGATAATGTAATATTTGGAAACTTTATTTTTCAATGCACTAAAATTTCAAATATAAAAATAAAAAAATATATTAACTTACAAAAAGAAAGCTCGATTGATATTCTTAAAAGAAATAAAAAATTTTTTCTAAATCATATTTCTAAAATATGATTAATTTTATTTTAATAGTTTTAAAGAATATTATATTATATTCACTTATAATTATTTAATTTGTGAATTCTAAATATAAATAGTATTAATATCTTAGATATATTTATTTAAAAAATATCATTTTATGAATGTTAATTTTTATAAAAAAAAAAATGTTTTAGTTACAGGGGGCACCGGCTTAATAGGCGTTCATTTAGTTAAAATTCTTAAAAGTTATGGAGCAAAAATAACAGTTGTTTCTTTAGATAAAATAAAGCCAGTTCAAGACGTTAATTATTTAAGAGCAGATCTAAGAAATTTTGATAATTGTTTAAAAGTTACTAAAAATCAAAATATTGTCTTTCATTTGGCAGGAATTAAGGGCTCACCAATTATGGCTCAAAATAAACCAGCTAGTTTTTTTGTGCCGACAATTCAATTTAGCATTAATATGATGGAGGCAGCTTTTAGAAATAAAGTTGATAATTATTTATTTACTAGTTCAATTGGCGTTTATTCTCCAGCAAAATTTTTTAAGGAAGATTCTGTGTGGAGCACTTTCCCTTCAGATAATGATAAGTACGCAGGATGGGCCAAAAGAATTTGTGAGCTGCAAGCACAAGTTTATGAAATCCAATACAAGTGGGATAAAATATCAATAGTTAGACCAGCCAACGTTTATGGACCATTTGACAATTTTGATGAAAATAATGCGATGGTTATTCCGTCTTTGATAAGCAGAGCATTAAGAAAAAAAAAAATACTGTCAGTATGGGGAAATGGAAGTAATTTAAGAGATTTTATTTACGCGGATGATGTAGCTAAAGCTATGGCATTGATCTTAGAAAAAAAAATTAACTATCCTATAAATATTGGTAGCGGTACAGGCGTTTCAATAAAGAAAATAGTTGAGATTATAAATTCTAACTTAGATAAACCACTTAAAATTAAATGGTTAAGTAGTAAAACTTTAGGAGATAGAATTAGAGTTATGGACAATACAAAATTAAAAAATATTGGCTTTAAAGATTTTACAAGTATTGATACTGGAATTAAGAAAACTATGAATTGGTATAAGAAAAATATTGGTCAAAGCAAGTTAAGATATAATTCTTTCATTGAGAAATTATAGTTTTATTATACCAGTTTAAGGTTTTTTTTATTCCATCGGATAGCATTGTTTTAGGTTTCCAATTCAATTCTTGTTTAGCTTTTGTACAATCTAGAGCTACTTTTGTTTCTATACTTTTTTTTGTTAGATCGTTATTTATCATTAATTTTCTATTAGAAATTTTAACAATCTTTCTTACAACAGAGTTGACACTGTAAGATTTTCCAAGGCCACAATTGTATATATCAAATTTTTTTTTTTGTTTTTTTATGCATAAATTAACAAAGCTGACTAGATCGTCTATGTATAAAAGGTCTCTTTTTTCGGAACCCTTTCCCCAAATTTGGATATTATCCTTAGCTTCCAAGACTTTTCTAATTGTAGCTCCAAAAAAATGACTTTTTATTAAATCATATTTATCGTGTGGTCCGTAGACATTTGAGTGTCGAATGCAAGTGTATTTTGTGTCACTTATTGAAGAATAAAATTTACATAAATCTTCTACATAAATTTTAGTTTTAGCTACACCAAAATATTTTGGATAAAGTTCTTTTGATGGATTAAAATGAGATTCCTTAATCTTCTTATCAGAGGAATTATACATAACTGTACAGCTAAAAAATATGAAATGTTTAATTTTATTTATATATGAGGATCTTAAAAGATGAGAATTCATAACGGCATTATCAGCTACATGTAAGTAAGGCCTGTTAATTATGTCATCAGCTCCAGAAGTTGTTGCGGCCGCTTGAATTATTATGTCTTTATTTTTAGTAATTTTATTTGTAATTATTGGGTTTGTAAGATCAGCTTTTATCCAATTAATATTTTTATTACCATATTTCTTAGATTTGTTAAATGTTCCATAAATTTTATAATTTTTATTCTTACTTAAATTTAAAGCTAAATTTTTACCTATAAAACCAGTGGCTCCACAAATTAGTATTTTTACTCTATTTCTCATTATAATAATCACCAAATTCTACTAATACAGTTGGTTTATTGCTCTCTGAAGCCTTTTTATAAGATGAAAAAATATCTTTAGCGTCTTTCAAAATAATAAAATCAACATTTGGGCACATTTCTGCGAATGGTTTTGTAAAATTTCCAACATGCTGATGCTGAGGGTGCAGAGGTCTCTGAGAACCCACCGATGTCCTAATTATAATTTTATTTTTTAATTTATTTTTTCCTAAAATCTTAATTTTATCTAAATGATTTACAATTTGATTTGTTGCTAATAATAAAAAATTCCATCTGGGATAAATTGAAATTGGCATCATTCCATTCATGGCCATTCCGATTGTTATACCCATCTGCATCTCTTCAGCCACAGGCAATTCTATTTTTTTCTCTTTTTTAATGTCTATCAAGGTATTATACATCGCTGTCCCAGGATATTCTACTGCCTGCCCAATAAAAATTGAATTTTTCTTATTAGCAAGATACTCCATTGATCTTTTTAGTTCTTGAAAATATTTCATTTTAAAATTGGATTCTTACTCCAGAACCAGCGTGAGGATACTTATTTTTATATTTATAATATATAATTTTTTTATTTTTATTGAAAAAATCATATGTATTTTTTTTTAGTTTCCATGTTTTTTTTGTATTTGTGCAAACTGAAAGACCGTTATCTTCAATTATAAAGTATATTGGAAGATTATAATTTATTGCATATTTAATGGTCTCGTGAGCAATTCCTGTTTCCGATGTCATTTCACCAATAAAACAAAATACCTTTTCTTTGCCATTTTTAATTTTGATTGATTTTGCTACACCAAGAGCTATTGGAAGAGAGCCACCAACAATGGCAGAAGAAAAAATTTTTTTTTCTGGAAAACATAAAGATATAGAATTTCCTTTAATTATAGATTTAATTAATTTTCTTTTTGGCACACCTTTTAATAAGCACTGATAGTGACTTCTCCATGAGCAAAATACCCAATCTCTTTTTTTTATTTTTCTAAAAACTTTTAATATTTGATTTTCGTTGTTGCTATAAAGATGGATGGGGCTTCTAATTTTTTTTTTATTAAACAAGTAAGCTATTTTAGACTCAAATTTAATTAAATCCTTAGCTTTTAACCTCATAATAATTTTAAAAATTTATATTTATGTACATCTTTCATTTACTATATTACCACTAATAAAAAAATGATTTTATGCAGAACGCCCTTTAGAGTTTCTTTTTTTGGAGGTGGTACAGATTTTCCGCAATGGTATTCAGAGAATGGAGGAGCGGTGATATCGACATCTATAAATAAATATTCTTATATAACCGTCAGGACTTTACCAGATATTTTTAATTATCGTTATAGATTAAGATATTTTAAAACTGAGGAAGTTAAAAATATTAATGAGATTAAACATCCAACGTTTAGAGAGGCTTTAAAAAAACATTTTTTAAAAAATAAAACTATAGAAATAGTTCATAACGCAGATTTACCAGCTATGACTGGGTTGGGCTCAAGTTCTAGTACGGCAGTAGGTACTATTCATGCTTTATCTTTTTTTAATAAAAAAAAATTAAATAAATTAGATTTAGCTTTAGATGCTATTGATATTGAACAAAATATATTAAAAGAAAATGTGGGATCCCAAGATCAAGTAGCGGCGTCTTTTGGAGGATTTAACTATATTCAATTCAATCGCAATAGAATTAAAGTCAATAAAATTTTGAACATTAAAAATGTTGAAAAAATTGAAAAAAGTATTTTGTTAGTTTTCAGTGGAATACAAAGAAAAGCTAATAATATTGAACGTGATAAAATTAAAAATTTAAAAAAAAACTACAATTATCTTAATTTAATGAATCAATTAACCCTAGAAGCCCGTAGTATTTTATTATCAAATAAATTTACTATAGAAGAATTTGGTAAGCTTTTAGATCATCAATGGGAAATCAAAAAAAAACTTTCTTCAATGGTCAGCAATCCAAAAATTAATGATATTTATGAATTAGGAATTCAAAATGGAGCTTATGGAGCAAAACTTTTGGGAGCAGGCCACGGTGGTTTTATTGTTTTCATTTGTAATGAAAATGTAAAAAATAAAATTAAAGAAAAATTAAAAAATTTTTTTAATATATCAATTAAATTTGAAAATTCTGGAAGCAAGATTATTTATAAAGATAATTAATATTTTTTAAATGAAAGATATTAGCCTAGTTATATTAGCTGGAGGCAAAGGAAAAAGAATAAAAAAATATTCTAAAGGTTGTCCTAAACCATTATTAAAATTTAATGGTATCACTTTTTTAAATTTGATTATTAACAATTTTTCTAAATATAATTTTAATAAGATTTATATATTATGCGGATACAGAGGACACTTATTTAAAAAATATAATGGAAAGTTTTATAATTCCATACGAGTAGAGGTGATAAGAGAAAAATCACCACTTGGAACAGGAGGTTGCCTGTTCGCATTGAAGAGAAAAATAAAAAATGATTTTATTTTGGTAAATGGAGATACTTTTTGCGCAGTAAACATTAAAAAATTTATAGATTCTAAGCCAAAAAAAACATCAATACATTTAGCTTTAGTAAAAAACAAAACCTACTTAACTAATAATCAACTAGTCAATTTAAACATCGACAAAAATAAAACAGTTTTAACTCAAGGAAAATCAAAACTGATGAGCGCTGGAATTATTTTTTTTAAACGTAAAATTTTAATGCAGCTAAGAAAAAATTTTTTTTCGTTAGAACACTTTTTAATACCACAATATATTTCTAAAAAATTAGTAAGCGGTTTAATTGTTAAAAATTTTTTTCTGGATATTGGAACCCCAAAAAATTATTTATTTGCTGTTAAAAATATTAAAAATATTTTATTTAAAAAAGCAATATTTTTAGACAGAGATGGAGTTATAAATAAAGATACTGGTTATGTGAATAAATTTAAAAATTTTATTTTCAAAAAAGGAGTGTTGGATGGATTAAAATATTTAGTAAAAAAAAATTATTATATATTTATTGTTACTAATCAGGCCGGGATAGCAAAAAAAAAATTTTCAATCGATGATTATATAAAATTAAATTATAATTTAAAATTTTATTTAGCTAAAAGAAATATCTATTTTAATGAAGTTAAGTTTTGCCCTCATCATCCCAAAGGTTTAGACACAAGATATAGAAGTAATTGTTCGTGCAGAAAACCTCGCAATAAAATGCTAAAAGAAATATTTAATGAATGGTTTATTGATAAAAAAGCTTCTTTTATGATTGGTGATAAAAATAAAGATCGTCTTGCTGCAAAAAAGAGTCGAATTAATTTTTTTTATGCGCAAGATAATTTGTATAAACAGTTAAAGAAAATTTGCACATAATATTATTTATTTGTATAAATAATAAGTTGATTTAAAATTTTTATGATAAAATATCCACTTACATATTCCACCTGGGGAAAACAAGAGCATAAAGCTATTTCTAAAGTAATAAGTTCAAATATATTTACAATGGGAAAAAATGTAAAAAAATTTGAGGAAGAATTTGCTAATTTTCAAAAAAAAAAATATGCCGTGATGGTAAATTCCGGATCATCAGCTAATCTTATAGCTATAGCCTCTTTATTTTATAAAAAAAAAAATCCTTTAAAAAGAGGAGACGAAGTTATTGTTCCAGGAGTTTCATGGAGTACAACTTATGCACCGCTACAACAACTTGGTCTAAAACTGAAAGTTATCGATATTGAATTAAAAACATTCAACATAGATTTTGATAAATTAAAAACAGCAATTACAAAAAAAACTAAATTAATAGTAGCGGTTAATTTATTAGGCATACCCGCAGAGTTATTTAAAATTAAAAATTTATGTAAAATAAATAATATTTTTTTTTTTGAAGATAATTGTGAAAGTCTAGGAGCAGAAATTAATGGAAAAAAAGCTGGATCTTTTGGTGATTTAGCTAGTCACAGTTTCTTTTTTTCTCACCATATTTGCACCATGGAAGGAGGAATGGTTGTTACTGATAATTACGAATTGTTTTGTTTAATGAAAGTTTTAAGAGCTCACGGTTGGTCTAGAGATTTACCCAGAAGCAATCCTTTAATAAAAATTAATAATAATGACTTTTATGAACAATATAAATTTATAATTCCGGGATACAATTTGAGACCAGGAGAAATACACGCTGCAGCTGGTATAGAGCAATTAAAAAAAATAAAATTTTTAATAAATGAAAGAAGAAAAAATCTAAAAATTTTTAATAAATATTTTAAAAATAATAAAGATTATTTAACACCAAGCACAAACTATAAAAGTTCAAGTTTTGCTTTTCCAATTATAATTAGAAATAATAGTTTAAAATTTAAATTAAAAATATTTAATGCGTTAAAAAGAAATAAAATCGATTTTAGGTTAATTACAGGAGGTTGTTTTACAGAACATAGTTTTGCAAAATTTTTTAATTACAAAGTATTTAGGAATCTTAAAAATTCTGAATATCTTCATAAAAATGGTTTTTTTGTAGGCAACGCTAGCAAAGATTTATCGTTACAAATAAAAAAACTTTATCAAGTTCTCTCTAATATTAAATAGATGTTAAAAGTGTTAATAACAGGTGGGGCAGGGTATATAGGTTCTTTATTATCTGATTACTTAGTTAGAAAAAATTTTCAAGTTACAGTAATTGATAATTTAAAGTTTAAGAAAAATACCATAGGTCATTTATTACTTTGTAAAAATTTCAAGTTTATATTTGGTGACGTTAGAAATGAGGCTCTATATTTAAAGGAAATAAAAAATAACGATATTATATTACCATTAGCAGCTTTGGTAGGTGCTCCGTTATGTAATTTACATGAAAACGAGGCTAAAGAAGTTAACGAAATATCTATAGATTATTTATTTAGGAATTTAGAAAGAAGTCAAATTGTGATTTATCCAACAACTAATAGTGGTTATGGAATTACAAAAAAAAACATAGTTTGTACTGAGAATATGCCTTTGAATCCGATTTCTATATACGGTCAAACAAAAACAAATGCTGAGAAAATATTAATGCAAAGAGAAAATACAATATGTTTAAGATTAGCTACAGTTTTTGGAGTATCTTTTAGAAATAGAATAGACTTATTAGTTAATAATTTTGTTTACAATTCTATTTTTAATAAAGAAATGGTTATTTACGAACCAGAATTTAGGAGAAACTTTATACACATTAGAGATATAATTTACACTTTTGAATACTGTGTTGAAAAATTTACATTGCTTAAAAATAATATTTATAATGTAGGGTTGTCATCAGCAAATTTAACAAAAATTGAGCTTTGCAATGAAATAAAAAAAGTTGTGAAAGATTTCAACTACAAAATATCTTCTGATGGAACAGATCCTGATAAACGAGATTATTTTGTTTCAAATGAAAAACTAGAAAAAACTGGATGGTTACCAAAAATTTCCTTATCAGAAGGTATTAAAGAGCTTGTTCAGAGTTACAATATAACCCAGAAAGAAAATTTTGATAAAAATATTTAATGCGCACTTTTAAGAGAGCTATAATTACAGGTATATCTGGTTCGGGTGGCAGTTTCTTAGCTGAATATATTATTAAAAATCATCCAGAAGTTAAGTTGTTTGGAATATATCGTTCTAAAAATAAAAACTTAACTGCATTAATAAAAAACAATGCAAATCTTATTAAGTCTGATTTAAATAATTTTAAGAACACATTATTTTTTTTAAAAAAAATTAAACCTGATGTAATTTTTCACTTGGCTTCAGATGCGGACGTAAAAAAATCTTTTAATTTTCCAATGGAAGTGATCAAAAACAACAATAACTGCACGCTGCATTTATTAGAAGCTATAAGAGTTTTAAATTTAAAATCTATAATTCAGATATGTAGTACTTCAGAAGTTTATGGACAAGTAAAAAGAAGTGAAACACCCATAACGGAAAATAATGCTTTCCGCCCTGCAAGTCCATACGCGGTATCAAAAGCTTTTCAAGATTTTTTAGCACAAAACTATTTTAAAAATTATGGTTTAAAAATTATAATTACTCGTATGTTTACTTATCTTAATCCTAGAAGAACTAATTTATTTGCATCGAACTGGGCCGATCAAATTTCCAAGATTGAAGCTGGAAAGCTTAAACATCTTAAACATGGAAATTTAGAATCAACAAGAACAATTATAGATATTAATGATGCTGTTAGAGCATATTGGTTGGCCGCAACAAAAGGAAAAGTAGGCGAAATTTATAATATTGGAGGCAATAAAGTTGTTAAATTATCCAAATTTTTAAAAATTTTAAAAAAAAATTCTTATGTAAAAATTATATCAAAATTAGATAAAAATCTATTGAGAAAAACTGACGTTACTCTGCAGATACCAAGTTCCAAAAAATTTAAAATAGCCACAAACTGGAAACCAGGAATTAAATTCGAAGATAGCTTAAGTACTTTATTAGACGATTTTAGAAAAAATTTTAAATAATCTAGTAGCCATGAGAATTATTTATATAATTGATTCTTATAACAACATAAAATCAGGAAGTTACCATTCTATTTTGAATGGATTTAGAAATTTTTTAAAAAATAAAAGAATATCATCGAAAATAATCAATCCTTACTTGCTAAAAAATAATAAGGAATTTTTTATAAATTCTATTAAAAGAGCAGATATTTGTCATTTTTTTGGTGGATGGAGTCTTTTTCATATTAAATCTTTTTTAATTGCAAGAAAACTTGATAAAAAAATAATTATTCATACCATGGGATTTTATGAACCCTGGGCTTTCAATCATAAACGAATAAAAAAAATAATAGCATGGGAAATTTATCAAAAAAGAATATTATTATCTGCAAATTTTATTCATTGCGCCTCAACTAAAGAAAAAGAAAATCTATTAAAGTTAAATAAAAATTTAAAAATAAAAGTTTTACCTTTTGGCATTGAAAAAGACTTTATTAAAAGAAGTCAATATAAAAAAATTCCAGTAAAACATAAAGCTCTTTTTTTTTCACGATTACATCCTGTAAAAGGCATAGAAGATTTAATTAATTGTTGGAATAAAATTAATAATAAAAATTGGGAGCTGCATGTAATTGGACCTAAAGAGAATGATTTTTTTTATAGAAAAATTAATATTTTAAAAAAAAAAAATTATTATAATAATATAAAATTTTTTAAGCCTATATTTGGGTATAAAAAAAAAACTAAATTATTTAGTAAGT
>Ga0114963_10001996_pt1 | contig 13892 bp, 12 predicted proteins | sample C_131016_EF_Meta_FD_87019 | JGI IMG/M metagenome (GOLD analysis project Ga0114963, IMG submission 87019) | Freshwater microbial communities from Lake Croche, Canada to study carbon cycling - C_131016_EF_MetaG | ecosystem: Environmental > Aquatic > Freshwater > Lake | place: Lake Croche, Canada...
AACCCCACCACACATCCACTTCAAACTGGGTACCCGTCGCCTCGATCACCGTTGGAATATTTGGGTAATCTGACTCACGCTTCGCGCCAGTGAACGCAAGCTTTGGCAAGCCATCGGCCGCATTACCCTTAATCGAAGCAATCGTGGTGATAATCATATCGAGCCGTCCCGCCACAAGATCTAGCTGAGCCGGCGAGATGCCCTTGTACGGAACTGCAGTCATTTTGATATCAAAAGTTTCGTTAAAGAGTTCGGTTGCCATTTGCGTGCTGTCACCCAAGCCAGCACTGCCAAAGTTCATTTTCTTTGGATTCGCCTTTGCGTAAGCGATCAGTTCTTTGATGTCTTTGACTGGAAACTCTTTGCTGGTGAGAACGACAAAGGGCGAGCGGGCGACTTGCGCCACCCCCATGAACGCTTTGGGCGGATCGTAGGGTGTTTGTTGTACAGCCGCCGACGTTGCGAGCGAACTTGAAATGAATAAGAAGGTGTAGCCGTCGGGCTTTGAAGTCGCGACGGCTTGCGAACCAATCGTACCGGCTCCGCCACCTTTATTTTCAATCACAACCGTCTGACCAAAGGCCTTGCTCAGACCATCCGCTAGGCGCCTGGCGATGACATCATTGCTGCCCCCAGGTGGAAAAGGCACCACCATATGAATCGCTGACGCGGGCCAGACTGGATTCGCAAAAACGCTAACGGACAGGCTGAGTGACGCAACGATCGCAACGCAGCATTGTGAAAAAAAATGATGAATCATGACTGGAATCCTCTTGGTTTGAGAGCAGTTACACAATCTATACGCAGATAACTTAACACACGACGTAAAAGTCATTTTTACTTGTACTTTTTATCGTTTTACCGCTACTGTAAGCACCACATTATTAAGTGACAGAAGACCGCAACAATCGGATTTTGGGCGCAAAGTTGCGTGTGCACCTAGCGGATCGAGTCTGTCGCGAACGATTAGCTGCCTAACCCATTGCTCAACGGATCCGACATGTATCGACGCCCGGCCTTTGTAGATTTGCCCAGACCCGCTGGCGAAACGCTACCCTTAGCCTGGGGGCTTGAAAAAGAAAATGTTGGCATGCTAGCGGCAATTAGCGCCGAATACGCAGCGCAGGCAGCCAGACTGGTTCGAACCGGTGATCGGATAAACCTAGATTTGCCCCTGCATTTACCACTTGGCGCCGTGCCAGCACATTCACACCGTGTGAGAGAGGCGCCTATCCACAAGCTCGTGACAGACACGTACGAAGGCTTACTCATACGCGATGACTGCGTGACGTTTCACCCGCAGGCCTCGTCGCAGTGGGATAGCCTCGCGCACGTTGGCGACCCAGTGCACGGGTTTTATGATGGCGCACAAAGTAAAGATATTCATTTGGGGGATGGCTCGCGCAACGGGGTGGATCGCTACGCGGATTTTGGAATTTTTACCCGCGGTATCTACATTGATTTACCTGAGTTTTACGCAAATAATCAACGCCCATGGTCTGCCCTTGGCTCTCAAATATGTAGCGCCCAAGATTTACAACTAGCTCTGGCGCAAAGCGAGATCAAACCACAACTAGGTGACGTGCTATGTGTGCGCACGGGTTGGCTTGAAACGTTTAACCAGGCAAGCCCTGCAGGTAAGAAAACGATCTTTCAAGGGCGCGATTATTCAGGCCTGGCGGGCGACGAATCAATGTGGCAGTACTTATGGGATACGGGCTTTGCGGCAGTCGCAAGCGATTCAGTGACTGTCGAAGCCTGGCCCTTACAACAGGGCAAACCTAGCCTGCACCTTGCGATTGCGCGCCTGGGCCTCGTCTTAGGCGAAATGTTTGATCTTGATGCCCTCCATGTTGCGGTGCAAAAGCACAAACGAAATACGTTTCTTTTCACCTCAAAGCCCTTAAACTTGCGCGGAGCGATCGGCTCGCCACCAAACGCCATGGCTGTTTTTTAGTGGCCGGTCACCTCCTGCAGCGTAAGCTTGAGCGCAGACCACCTCGAACGAAAGTATTCGCCGCGAACAGGTTAAGCTGTGCATCACAACTTAGACGGACCACGGCTAAGCGTAACAATCGGTAGCCACGGTCGGTGCCTTCTTCATTTCTTTTGAAAACTTTTTTTTTTTAGGAAAACCATGACTAGTCGCCGTAACTTTCTCTCGATCGCCGCCGCCTCCGTTGCTGCCCCGTTTATCGCGAATGCGCAAAATGTGACAACGCTTCGCATGGGTCATGTCACTGCCGCGGGTTCAGTGTTTGACATGGGTGCGAAAAAATTTGCTGAATTGTTTGAACAAAAAACAAATGGTGCCGTCAAGGTCAATGTGTTTCCTGGCGGCCAACTCGGTCAAGAACGCGAAGCCATGGAAGGCATGCCTTTGGGTATTGTTGATTTACATCTTTACGGTACATCGACCTTAACAGCCGTTGCACCAGAAATTGGTGATTGTGATTTACCTTTTCTTTACACCTCCAAAGCGCACGCTGATCAGTGCCTTGAAAGCGCCATTGGTGATCACTGGCTGAAACTTTTAGAGCCTCGTGGCATCATCGGCCTAGGCTGGGGTGCGGGCGGTTTTCGCTCTTGCTTGAACGCAAAGAAGGCCATCGCAACTAAAGAGGGGTTCTCTGGAATGAAGTTTCGAGTGGCCGGAGGCCCTGTCTTTATCGGAATGTTTAAAGCTCTGGGGGCAAGCGCGATTCAAATGAACTGGGGTGAGGTCTATACCGCCGTGCAACAGGGCGTGATTGACGGACTTGAGTGCCCGCCAAACGTCATGTTGAGTTCTAAGTTAAACGAGGTCGCAAAATTTGTCACCTTAGATGAGCATACCTATTCTGCTTTAGTCTTCGGCATGTCTGCCCCCGCCTTCAAAAAACTAAATGCAGAACAGAAAAAGGCGGCAGTTGATTCAGGCGTCCAAGCTGGACGCTACATGCGCGAGCTTGCCGCAAAACTGGATGCGGACGCTTCAGCCGAATTGACCGCCAAAGGCGTTAAAGTCGATACGATTGACAAGGCGCCCTTGATTGCTGCGATGGGCCCCGTCTACAAAGATCTCGCTAAAAATCAGAAGATCATCGAGCAAATTAGAGCCATCAAAGTTTAACGCCGTCATTCGAGTCATCAAAACTTAACACCATAATGCTGATTGCCGCTCTTGTTATCTCTTTTATTGCCTTCGTCGCAATTGGAATCCCCATTGCGTTTGCAATGGGGGCTGCCTCAGTCACCTTCTTACTTCTCGAAGGTCGACTACCTCTCGCGCTGATCGCACAAAGACTGTTTGCGGGTATTGACTCGTTTCCTTTAATGGCGGTGCCTTTCTTTATTTTTGCCGGACTATTAATGGATTCGGGTGGAATTTCGGCTCGCTTAGTTACTCTCGCACGTGTGTTAGTTGGACATGTGCGAGGCGGCTTGGCGATGGTTGTGATGCTAGCCGAAATGTTTTTTTCAGGCATCTCTGGCTCAACAACGGCTGATATTTCAGCGATTGGCTCGACAATGATTCCGGCGATGCGACGCGCTGGGTATACGCCTGAACGTGCCGCAGCAATCGTGGCTGCTGCCTCCTCCATGGGCGTGCTGATTCCGCCCTGCATCATGATGGTGGTGCTCGGTAGCCTCGTCAACATTTCGATCGGACGCTTATTTATCGCAGGATTCTTACCTTCGGCGGTGATGGTGATTGGCTTAATGGGTTTGATTACCTATCAGGCACGTCGAGGGATCTTGCCCCCGAGCGAATTGCGTGCACCGCGCAGTGCCGTCTACGCCGCGTTTAAAGATAGCGCACTCGCCTTATTATTGCCGGTCATCATTTTCGGTGGGATTTTGTTCGGGATCGCAACCCCCACAGAAATTGCTGCCATCGGTGCAGTCTATGCTTTGGTTGTGAGTTTATTCATTTATCGCGAAGTGTCTTGGCGCGGTCTGCATGAGATTTGCGAGCAAACTATTATTTTGACGGGTGCTGCACTCTTGCTAATTGGTTTAGCCATGACGTTTTCGTGGATTCTGGCAAGTCAGCAAACCCCTGCTGCGATTGCGAACCTCATGTCGATCATGGGAGGCGGATCAGTCGGTTTTCTGTTGCTCAGTATTGTTATCTTTTTAATCGCAGGCGTATTTTTAGAAGGTTTACCTGCACTTATCATTTTGATGCCGATTCTCTTGCCTGTCGCAGAGCGAGTCGGCGTAGATCCCCTGCACTTTGGCATTCTTGCGATTGGCACGGTGGGCGTCGGAATTTTTTTACCACCCATTGGAATAGGCTTACTTTTATCGGCCGGTATTGCCCGGTGCAGCATGCGCAATGTAACTAAAGCGTTTATGCCCTATCTACTTGTGCTGATTCTTTCGTTGGTCATCATTGCATTAGTACCGGCAATTACCCTGATCTTGCCAAAGCTCTTAATGGATTGATGATGCAAACGTTTAAAACAATAGCAGAGCTACTTTATCGCCTGACGCGCGCCGTTGCGATCGCCGCACTTGTTGCCATGACCTTGATCGTCTGCGCAAACATTTTTGCGCGTAGCGTCCTCAATGCGAGCTTCGCCTGGAGCGAAGAAGTTGCTCGCTTTCTGATGATCTGGGCCGCCTTGTGTGGCGCTGCAATGGCCGTACGCAGAGGGGCGCATTTCAGAATGGATTTGTCCACACAGTTTGGCGTCTCGCTGAAATGGATTAATCAGTTGCCCTCATGCGCAGCGGTCGGCGTCGGTCTGCTTTTGTTCTGGCAAGGTCTTATCCTGGTGGAGCTTGCCTCCATGCAACTTGCCACAGACACGCAGATTCCGTTTGGACACAAGCGCGCCATGAACTCAATCACGCTTTAAACTTCGGCGTGACTGGCAAAACCGCAAGATCCTTCCAACCAATGGGCGCGCCCGCCAGTTTTGCAGCCTCTGCCCCATGAAGTCTGTCGTCCCACCGATTTGCCAAAAAACGTAAGCCAGTGACCTCATTGGCTTCGCTAGAGCACAGCCAATAAAGAGGCTGCAGCATTGCCTCGGGTTGAATGAGCGCTTCTCGTAAGAAGGGTGCTTCTCCGGGAATCATCGGTGTATTCACAATGCCACCCGGTATCAACACATTCACTGTGACGCCTGAGCCATTCAGATCACTTGCCATCACTGCACTGAGCCCCTCTGCGGCAGCCTTGGTCGGGCCATAGGGGCAATATCCCTCTCTAAGCATCGTACCCAAACTTGTCGTGACGTTGATGATGCGCCCCCAGCCTTCGGCAAGCATTTGCTTCGCCACCACTTGACTGAGCAAGAAGACTGCATTCGCATTGACGGCAATTGCGTTCAGCCATTGCTCGGGCGTGACGTCGTAAAACTTCGGCGGGTGCCGATGATAGTCATTGCGAACTTGTCCCTGACCCAGGCCAGCATTGTTGATCAAGATATTGACGCTACCGAGCTTTTCTTGGACACGACCCACCAAAGACACAGCATCGAAGCTTGTGAGATCTTCAGTAAATACCTCAAGGCGCTCGGCATGTCCTGTTTGATTGGCCAAGTGTTTGAGCGCAAGCAAGCTTTGCTCATCCCGATCAACCGCAGCTACGCGCATGCCCTTTGTCAGCAACCCCAAAGCCATTGCCCGACCGATACCCTTACCCGCCCCGGTAATCAGCGCAACTGGCGCATGTAAAGTGCTTGGTGCCATATTGTTTGACCTTGTAAATTCTTATGTTCAGAAGTAAGGAGCTGCGACTTCACAGTCGTCGTATCTTAAGATAATAAAAGAGCTGTAGCTTCACAGACGTCGTATCTTGAAATAGGAGATCATGGCTGTATCAAAGTGGCCCCGCAAAAAAAGAAGGCATGACTTCACAACAATTACCGCCGCAGTTTGGATTATGCTAAGTTTACATAGCTGTGCAGGCTTCAGAGCATCTGCTTGGCGCTAGGTAACTAACGATTTTTAAAAAACTTTAGAGACTCCTATGTTCATACGTATCATGACATACGTTGCAGCTTGCACCCTTGCACTCGCTTCGGCCGTAGCATCTGCGCAATACCCAGACAAACCGATTCGTCTCATTATTCCTTTTCCGGCGGGATCAGTCACTGACACGCTGACGCGCGCAATCGCACCGAGGCTTTCACAACGTCTGGGCCAAAACATTATCGTCGAGAATAAGTCAGGCGCAAACGGAGCCATTGCGGGCCAAATTACTGTTCGCGCGGCACCGGATGGGTATACCTTGCTAATGGGCACCAATAGCCCGTTGGCGGGTGTTCCCTTTCTCATGAAAGACCCGCCTTACAACGTACTGACCGATTTCACCTCTATCGGATTTATTGGTAACTTCACGCATTTTCTGTTGGTCAATCAAGAGCTACCAGTTAAAAATCTAAACGAACTGCTCGCCTATGCGCGCGCCAATCCGGGTAAGTTGAACTTCGGGTCTGGACACACTGCAGCACTAATTTACGGAACCCAGCTGAAAACCTTGGGCAAGGTCGATATCGTGCAGGTTTCATATAAAGGCGAGCCAGAGCAAACCGCCGACTTGCTAGCCAATCGGATACAACTGGCGTTCACTTCACCAGCTACGTCAACAGGCTTTATCAAAGACAACAGGTTACGGGCCCTAGGTGTCGTGCTCGATAAACGCAGCCCAATTTTTCCGGACGTGCCGACGATGACAGAAGCTGGATTGCCAAATTTCACGAACATTAGTTGGATGGCGCTCGTAGGCCCCGCAAAACTTCCAAGGCCGATCGTGGATCTTCTTAATCGAGAACTCAACGCAGTGCTCAACATGCCAGAAGTGCGTGAGCAACTCGAACGTCAGTCAATGGAAAGCGCTGGTGGTTCGCCAGAAGACCTTGATACGATTTTGAAAGATCAACTCGTAGTTTGGCAAAAGGCTCTGAATAGTGCGGGCATTAAACCCGAATGATTAGTTCTCGTGTTTACCAAGATCCCTTTTAGCGAGCTCACAGTTCTTAACAACGCGCGCAAAGCAGATTTGTAAAACTATTGCATCGCTGATGGCTACGAACGCTTGAGCTTGCACACTGAACCAACGAGATTATGATGAAAGTTGAACTTGACGAAGTTGCCTGACCAGAGATTACAGATGAGGCGCTAGAGCAGATCGCAGGCAACGTCCAAGGTTCGCACATCACACAAGGGGATCATTTCTGGGTGGGCTGGCAAGGTCCATTCAGCCAGCATCACAATTCTGTTATGCGCCTCACATTTGACGGCAAACAGCCGTTTCTCGGTTTGAGCTCATCAAATCCTCACAATCCCTGACATTACGCTTCTAATGTTCATCTCGAGCGTCAGTCACACACTTGACACATGCACCTATCAGCGTGACACTCCGTTGAAAATTTTATCCTTAACTAAAAGAACAAGCAGACAAACATGATTATCAGCTTTCTATCGAACCATATGTGGGCAGTGATTTTGTTTTCTGTGCTTGAGCCTCTATTTTTTCTGTATCTTTTTTCTTTTATATTCAAAAAAGTTTTCAACTCTGAAGATCTCCGCGAGAGTGACGAAAGCTTTTTAATCAGCACACTTGGTGGATTGATTACCCTGGCATGTATCGTCATAGGTTTCGCCTACTCGATCGCCATTACAAATTTGAACCAAGCCGACTCAGACCTGTTTCGTGAGGCCACTAAAATCGTGGCTCTAGAGAGATTATTAAAAGTAGAAGGCAGCCCACAGGCACTTGAAGCCAAAAAACATCTAGACGCCTACGGCGCCTCGATTGTTCATGACGAATGGCCTGAGATGGTCAAGGGTGGCTACAGCGAGAAAACATCCAAGCTCATCAGACAATTAACAGCCAGTATCAACCTGATCGAGCCTGTCAATAAGAAACAAGAGGGTTTGTTCACTCAAATCATGGATGCCAGTACAGAGGTGCAACATTCTCGCACCCAGAGGATTTTGAATACTTCGATGAGCATCCCGCAGGTCTTTATAGGTTTGACCTGTGTGTTGATGGTTCTGGTGTACCTGGTCTCAGGCGTGCTCTTAACCAACGGTTCGCGAATGCTTAAAATTGCGCTGCCACTGCAAGCATGCCTGTTCTCGTTATTCGTTGGGGGTATTGTTTTGCTAGACGGCCCTTATGCGGGTTCTATGCCAATTACAGCCGAACCGATCTTAAAAGCCCTTGGCGCAAATTGACACGCGACTGAATTGAACAAATGACAAGCGTCACACTATAGTCACTTTGTTTAGATATAGTGTCTCGAGTTAGCAGAACTATTCGCGAGGAATAGTTTTTTAATTCTTCGAGAAGAGCATGCCAGTGGCAAACACAATTCAACGTACGTCGATACGACTGCCATCTGCTCGCCGATCAGGTCTTTGGGATCTTGCACTGCTGCCACTCGTTCTGTGTGTACTTGTCGTCCTGGCTTTCGGGGCGCAAGAAATGGCGACGCCCTATCAAGTGGGCACTGCGATTGATTTATCGCTCGATCCGCTCTACCTGCCCTACTATTTATTGCGTACAACAGTACGCATGTTTATCGCGCTAGGATTTTCTGTCGTCTTCGCATTTGCATTTGCGTTGATCGCTTCACGGTCTAAAGCTGCTGAAAAAGTATTAGTTCCCATTTTGGATATTTTGCAATCCATTCCAATTTTAGGGTTCATGTCTATTACGGTCACTGGTTTTATTGCCTTATTTCCAGGCAATTTGCTCGGCGTAGAGTGTGCAGCGATTTTTGCAATTTTTACGTCTCAGGCTTGGAACATGGCCTTTAGTGCCTATCAAAGCTTCAAAAGTATTCCACCCGAACTAGATGAAGCTTCAAGAATTTTTCGTCTTTCACCTTGGCAGCGCTTCTGGCGCTTAGACATGCCATTTTCCATGCCGGGTATGTTGTGGAACATGATGATGTCCATGTCAGGCGGCTGGTTTTTTCTTGTTGCCTCCGAGGCAATCAGTGTTGCGAACCAGGATATCAAACTACCTGGCGTAGGCTCATACATCGCTCTGGCCATCGAACAGCGAAATTTGCATGCGATCGGGTGGGCAATTGGAGCCATGTTGATTGGCATCATGATTTACGATCAGCTATTTTTCAGGCCGCTTCTCGCTTGGGCAGATAAGTTCAAATTCGAAGAAGGAGACGGTAACACCACGCCAAAATCTTGGGCACTTAAGCTCTGGCGTAGAACAGCTTGGATCCAAACAGGGTATGCCGCAATAGTGAGAACGTTTGAAGGCACGTTACGGCATTTCAGATTAAAAAAAGACGGTACAAGCCCGCCAAACAGACCCGTTATTCAGCACCGTCATGCCGAAAGAATCTGGGATGTCATTATTAGCCTGGTATTCATTGCATCAATCATTAAGTTAGGCCTTTTTATTCACAGTGAGGTCGGCTGGCCTGAAGTCGGTCATGTCCTGTATCTGGGTGTATTGACATTAATCAGGGTGATCGTGTTGATTGCGGTCGCCTCGATTATCTGGGTTCCAATCGGCATATGGATCGGACTTAATCCAAGAATCGCCGAGAGAAGCCAGGCAGTCGCTCAGTTTCTCGCCGCATTTCCAGCCAACTTGCTGTTTCCGATTTTTGTTGTCGGAATCATTCATTTCAAACTGAGTCCGGATATATGGCTTTCCCCTCTGATGATTTTCGGAACACAGTGGTACATACTTTTTAACGTCATTGCTGGCGCGTCCACCATCCCCACAGAACTCAGATTTGCAGCAACAAATCTGAGGCTATCCGGAATATTGAAATGGAGAAGGTATTACCTGCCTGCTGTATTTCCTAGCTTGGTCACAGGGGCACTTACTGCGACTGGAGGGTCATGGAATGCAAGTATTGTCTCCGAGTATGTCACTTGGGGCGACACGACTCTAAAAGCAGAGGGTTTAGGCAGCTACATCGCAGAAATGACGGCCACCGGCGATTTTCCAAGAATCGCACTTGGTATCGGCGTGATGTGCATTTTTGTAATGGGCTTTAACCGCTTTGTCTGGCGAAAGCTGTACCAAATGGCCGAAAAAGGCTTGAACTTCTAACAGGCCTATCCTCAATGTCAAATCCAATCCTTCAATTACGTTCAATAAACAAATCATTCCGCTCCTCTGATGGCTCGGATCGACTCGTATTGGACAACGTCGACTTTACCCTTGCAGAGGGCGAAATCGTTGCCCTACTCGGTCAATCTGGCTCCGGCAAATCGACTCTTTTGCGCATCATGGCGGGGCTGATCACTGCAGACAGCGGAGAAGTGAGCTATCGCGGCAAACCCATTTACGGACCCGCAGCGGGTGTCAGTATGGTTTTTCAATCGTTCGCCCTGTTTCCTTGGCTGACGGTACAAAAAAATGTCGAACTCGGACTTGAAGCGCTCGGAGTCTCGCCGGCCGAACAAACAAGACGCGCAAAAGAGGCTATTTCGCTCATTGGCTTAGAAGGTTTTGAAGGGTCGTTACCAAGAGAATTATCGGGTGGTATGCGTCAGCGCGTGGGTATCGCCAGAGCACTCGTGCTAGAGCCAGAAGTGCTGCTCATGGACGAGGCTTTTTCTGCTCTGGATGTCATGACCGGCGAACATCTGCGCGACGATATTCTCGAACTATGGCAATCGGGCAAGCTTCCGACAAAGTCTTTATTAGTCGTTTCACACAACATCGAAGAAGCCGTCATGATGGCTGACCGCGTACTAATATTCTCAAGCAATCCTGGCCGAGTCAGGGCAGAACTCCCCATCACGCTCAGTCGACCGCGTCAGGCAAAAGGGCCCGAGGTTCACCATCTTGTTGATACGCTTTATACAGAAATGGTCTCGCCCTCAGACCACTACAGTACAGACAAAAATAAAACGGTCACGCGCACAAGTTACGGCTTGTCGACCGCTACCGTCGCACAAATCGAAGGCGTTTTAGAAAGGTTGGTAGACGATCCCTTTCGCGGTACAGCCGACCTACCAAAGCTCGCTGAGGTCTCAGAGATCTCGGATAACGCATTTATTAATGCCGCCGATGCGTTAGTGATGCTTGGTTTGGCGACAATCGAGAAAGGCGATATCTCTGTCACGACTTTGGGTAAACGTTTCGAACAGGGAAACAATGAACGTCGACAAGAAATCATGGGGCAGCAGATGCTCACGAACGTGCCTTTCATCGTCAATATGCGTCATAGTCTCGAGCAACAAAGTTCAAAAGAGATGCCTTTTGAACATTTATTAAAAGTGCTTGAATTTTCAATGAACAAGTCAGATGCAGAACGCGTTCTTGAAGCAATGCTTGAGTGGGCGCGTTATGGCAATGTGATTGAAGTAGATTTCAGTAAAAGGTTGATTTATTTGCCTGACGCTGACCAACTTCAATAACGCACGGGGTCGGTGGGTTGCAGAGCCGAGGTGGCTCGCCAGATTTAACGCCCGAAGTTACGTACCTGCGGACATGTTTAGTTTTAACAGTGAATGCGTGAACCAGAATGTTCTTTTTGATTAGAAGTTTATTGATCCTCTCTGCACTGTTTTCAAGCGGCCTCAGCCATGCTTATTCACCGTTGAATACGGACGATGCCGGAACCACTGCGAAGGGAACAAATCAAGTCGAGCAGTATTTTTTCTCTATTTTGCAAGTCGGTCAGGGCGACAACGGTGAAAACAGCTCAAACTCGAGCTCTGGGGAAGACTTTAGTGGTATCGGAAACGCGACGGCATTTCCATTCAGTTATTCGAGAGGCTTAACTGATAATAGTGATATGACCTTTTCACCAACGTACTACCTTGCACCACTCGGAAATTTTTCGCGCGTTGGCAACTACACCTTTAACTATAAATGGCGATTTTTGGGTGATGGAGAAAAAGGTCTGAATCTCGCACTCAGACCATCAGTCATCTTGCCAGCAGGTATCACGCAGCAGGAATTTGGTCTTGGTAACGCTGCCTGGAACTACGGACTGACATTTATCGCCTCTCAATTGTGGGACTCTGCCGAGCTACATTTCAACGCAGGGTATTTACGCGCACCTTACAACGGCAATTATCTTGTTGGTCAAAGTACAGATCCAAACCGAACAAATATTTATTCTGTTTCAGTCGCACCGGTCTGGAAATTTTCAGAACAATTTAAAATTGCAATTGACGTCGGCATGAATACGAATCCCAATGAACCCGACACGGCACTCACCATGTACGGCTTAGCCGCCCTGCTTTACTCCCCAAACAAAGATATTGATATCGGTCTCGCTTACCAGCGAAATGCCAGTAATTTTGGGATTGCCTTGGGTGGCTCGGGCTCTTACACAAGCCGTATACAATTTGGTGTCACCTATCGATTTGACTAAATAACGCGGCTTACGCCTGTGCAAGCCGAGAGCGACCTTCTGAATGATAGGTGGTTCGTCTTGCCTCTCACTTGGCGGCGGCTGGGTCTTGTCCAAACAGTAACGGCACTAGCGCGACACCCAAGACAACACAGGCTAGCGTCAATGTCCAATGAACACCATACGTTGTGATTGCTGCGCCCAGCGCTGCGCTTACCAAAAAGATTGCCTGTCATCATCTCTGCAAACACATGCAGACTAGGAACTTTAACTTATGCCGATGGACGAGAGTATGTCGGTGAATACAAAGACGGCAACCGCGACGGAAATGGTACTGCCACGTCTGCCAATGGTTCAAAGTATATGGGTGAATTTAGAAAAAACTATCCCAATAGACAAGGCACTGCCACGCATCCCAGTGGTGATCAGTATGTAAGTGAATTCAAAGACGAGAAATAGAACGGGAGAGGTACCCTTTTACATCTCCAGACGGTCGTAGAAAAACAGGAATTTGGAAAGACGGTGATTTCGTAAAGTAAAGGTATGCTAAGGTTTTAGTAGTGCTTCATAGATCCTAATTTTTGGATAAAAGAAATTTACGGTACGCATCTAACGAATTTTCAATAATGAAAAAACTATTCTTGATATCTCTACTTGCGATTAGTTCAGCAGCATTTGGGCAGAGTAAGTTGCCGTCGTGTCAAGGCAGTGACACAAACAGCTGGAATAAGTGTCAAGGCACTCACACGTTTTCCAATAATAGTAAGTATGTCGGCGAATGGAAAGACGGTAAACGCGATGGACAAGGAATCTTAAGTTTTTCCAGTGGTAGTAAGTATGTCGGTGAATTCAAAAATAGCAAACAACATGGACAAGGAACTTATACGTTTGCCAGCGGTAATAAGTATGTCGGTGAATGGAAAGACGGAAAATACAATGGACAAGGAACTTTTACTTATGCCAGCGGTAGTAAGTACGTTGGTGAGTGGAAAGATGGTGAAATAACTGAACAAGTTACATACACATCTGCCTTGCCGTCGTGCCAAGGTAGCGACACAAGCAACTGGACTAAGTGCCAAGGCACTAACACGTACTCTAGCGGTAATAAGTATGTAGGTGAATGGAAAGACGGCGAACGTAGCGGCAAAGGTACTTTAACGTTTGCCAACGGCAGTAAGTATGTTGGTGAATACAAAGACGGTCAACGCAACGGTCTTGGTGCTTCCATGTCTGCCAGTGGTACTAAGTATGTTGGCCAATGGCAAGACGGCAAACCCAATGGACAAGGGACTGTCATCTATGCCAGTGGTAATAAGTTTGTAGGCGAATTCAAGGACGGTCAACCAACTGACAAAGGCACCTCCACAAAATCTGTGAAGTGTACTAGTGCGGGTACTTGCGCTTCTAATTTGTTAGAGAGTATTTTTAAAGATTAAATGGACGCCAACGAAAATATCACCCATCCCCGCGACACTGTTTTTGAGAACGCACCATTGCGTGTGTAAACGGATAAATCGCAAATCAAATATTGCTACAAGGCATTTTTCACAGCTGTCGCAATGAATCTCGGTGATTTTCGAAACTGCCAAACTTTAG
>Ga0114963_10001997_pt1 | contig 13892 bp, 11 predicted proteins | sample C_131016_EF_Meta_FD_87019 | JGI IMG/M metagenome (GOLD analysis project Ga0114963, IMG submission 87019) | Freshwater microbial communities from Lake Croche, Canada to study carbon cycling - C_131016_EF_MetaG | ecosystem: Environmental > Aquatic > Freshwater > Lake | place: Lake Croche, Canada...
ATGAGTATCTCCAGCAGTCGCCTTTACCTCAAATACACCATCGTCAAGTGTTAGAACACTCAGATCGTGAGTACCACCACCACAATCAAAAATTAGAACATGCTTCTCACCCTTGTCTACACCAATACGATCAAGACCATATGCTAGAGCAGCGGCTGTAGGCTCATTAATAATACGAAGAATATTAAGACCCGCAATTACACCAGCATCCTTGGTTGCCTGGCGCTGAGAATCATTAAAATACGCAGGAACTGTTACTACAGCATCCTTTACAGGAAGACCCAGATAACTCTCAGCAGTCGCTTTCATCTTCTGTAGCACAGCCGCTGAAATCTCCTCAGGAAGAAATTGATGCTTGGTTCCCTTCCACTCTACCTCTACCTTAGGCTTGTCACCAACATTAACAACCTTATAAGGCCACCACTTCATCTCAGCCTTCACAACAGGATCATCGAACTTTCTGCCAATCATGCGCTTAGCATCAAAAACTGTGTTAGAGGGATTTGATGAAGCCTGATTCTTCGCAGAATCACCAATTAGACGATCCTCAGAAGTAAACGCAACAAAAGAAGGAGTGGTTCTATTACCCTGGTCATTAGCAATTACCTCTACATGACCATTCTGCCAAACAGCCACGCAAGAGTATGTTGTTCCAAGATCAATTCCAATAGCGGGAGCACTCATTCTTGACTGTGGTATTCTATCTGAAAGTTTTTAGGCCACAGCTTGGGCTGCTGGGTAGGCATCCTGCGGCACTACAAATGGCACGCTATCTCCAGCAAGAAGCTTTAGCTGATCCTCCAGCGCAAGATTATTTACATAATTGACTACTGTGTTTTTGACTACAGACTCATTTGACCCATCTGCTACACTCGCTAGATACAGGCCATGTAGAGCAAATACATGTGGACGCAGAGTATAAGGAATCTGCTTCATTCCAAGTGTCTTACCCTTCTTAATTGCGCAATAAGCATTATATAGCTCTTGAGTGCGCTCACGAAGATTCTTCTCATGTGTCCACATCTCATTATTCTCCTCGCTAAAATGGGATAGATACTGCTTCATCATTCCTGATGCTCGCAGACGCACAAAGCGCCCCATAGATGTAGGCTCCTGGCCACGCAGATTACGCACAAAGTTGTATGTGCTATTGCGAGAACGCCAGCGAAGAGAACAATCAACACTCTGATACACAATCCCATGCTGAGTGTGCTCTACGCTCTTGAATACAGGAACCTCGCCATCAAGCTCCACCTCCTCATCAATTACTTGGGGAGCATATGAAACAAGACGCGCTGGCCAAGAATCGGGAATACATGTCATAGAAACATTACCATCTTCTTGTACATATCCATAATATACTACATATAGACGCGGTGCTGGTATGCTAGCTACAAGCTTGTGCTCAGGATGCTGAAGCACAAACGAGACAAAGGAACCAACCTCTAACACAGACTCAAGAAATGCCTCAGTACCTCCAAGAACACGCACAGCATCTCCAAATAGCTCTGCGAATGAACGATCACTATAAAATTTCCCTGAAGCATCTACACTAGTTCGCGTTGCTAGATGAACGCCCGCGGCATCGCGCCAAGCATTCACCATAGTACCATCAACAGAATCCATCTTACGCACAGCCATCTTAGATGGAACTGAGCTGCTGTGCTTTACAGGAGATACGCACACAGGGCGGTTAGACTCCTTGTGCCAAACAACAGATTTGAAGCAGCGAACATGCTCCACAGCCATATCTGACACATCTCTAGTATAGCGAATAATAGCATATGGGCTATCAGCAGGACACACAATACGCAGCTTGCCGCCATCAACTGAAGTTAGAAAAGCAGATAGTAGCTCCCAGCTAGGATAAGTATTAACAAGGTGCTTGAAGCAATTAAGATCAAAGGACATTTTGGGACTTTGCTAAGCATTTTTATTTCCAATCAAATTTTTTGACATCTGTTAGAATGGCAGAAACTGAAGACATCGGCCTTTCACTTGGAGATACAATCGTAATTTTAGGTGGTAAACTAAATAAGACACGAGGCAAACTTTATGAATTCAGCGCAGATAGATTCTCTATTCTACCTAATGGTGCGACAGACCGCATCATAAAGGTTAATCTTATTGATGGCAGTCCAGATCCTGATTACGGTATAACTGATATAAAACGCCTTAAGAAAGCCAGCGTGCCAGGATTTGTAAATATGGTAGATCTTCGCGCAGGTCAAAAGGTTGAAACATTCACCTCTGGAGAAGGAGGAGAATCAGTTGCTGGACCTATTTTTGAAGTTATAGCCGTCGATGAAGAAGCAGATTCAGCAACCTTCAAAGATGAAGCAGGTTCTGAAACAGATATTGTATTTGGAGGTACTGGAATACCAAGAGATATGCCATTTGAAGTCATCAGAACTCTTGAGCCAGATGATGTTCCGGCTCCTGTAGGAGAAGAGGCAGGGGCAGAAGCAGCTGCTCCTTCTATGAAAACAGCTGTTGACGAGGATGATGTTGCCGAAGAAGGACAAGCACCCTCGTTAGCTGAAGAAGCTGAAGAAGAAGCACAGGCTGAAGGTGCAGAATTAGAAGAGGATGATTTCTTATTAGGAAATATAATTGAATTACCAGTTGATGAAGAAGTAAAAGAAATTAGCTCTGCCTTTCGTGTATATCAGGATGTATTCCAGCGTTCCGAGATGTTAGGACAGCTTATTAGAGATTTACCACAATCTCAACAAAGAAATCCTGTAAAACTCCAGCAAGTACGCAGACTTGTTGAAATGATGATAATTATGCGTAATGAGGTTGTAAAATACGGGCAAACTGGTGAACCTCGTGGATTAAATCCTACAAGTATTTCAACTCTAGCAGAACTTATAATACGGCCTGATGTATCTCTAGCAAGAAAAGTGGCAAATGTGTCAAAGGTATTATATTTAGATCATACAGCTCTTCATATTAATACAAATGGAGAGGAAGGAAAAAATCCAGATCCTGGTCCACTTGAAGATGGTTTATACGCAGATTATCTTGCGGATGTTGTTCGTCAATCTGATGTTTTAAACAAAACGGCAGCGATGTGGACTGGTGAGGAAGGTCCTGGAATTGGTATGCCAAGATTTTATCAAGATTTGGAAAGGTACAAGGCACATATTCAAACTCCTTATCGCATAGTACTAGGAGAAGTCCCAGTATTCCAAGATGAAGAAGTTTTTAGATTAGAAGTTCCAAATGAAGAAGAACCCAATTTGAATGTTTTAGCTTCGTATCCTGAGAAAGATTCTCAAATATTTAATCCTCCTATGATAATTCAACATTCTTTTGCTATAACAAGATTACTTAGAAATCGTATTGTTAGATTTTTAACAGGAGAGCCTCTAAGAGTTGTAGAAAATGGCGAAGTACCTTCTTATGATAATGTTCTTATATTCCCTCTAAAAACTCTCAGAGATCTTGGGCCTATTCGTTCAGGAAGTCTTGCTCAAGATTCTAGTCTTTCCATGGCAAAGCCCAATTCTATGGAAGAGATTCTAAAAGGAGAAGATATAGGCGATTACTTATCTGCCGACGGAATTTTGAATCTTGGTGTAAAAGGGATTGTTGGTAATGTTATGATATCTGATTGGTTGAAAGAATTAAAATTAGAAATAACTGGTCTAGGAGATACTCTATCTCTTTTACGCGGCTATGGAGTTCAAGGAATTGAGTGGAATATGGAACAAGCACAAGTTCTACAAGAAAGAATTGAACAGTACACCGCACAACTCCGCATCTTCATAGCAAAACAAAGAGAAGAAAATAATGCCACCTTGGCAAATCTTAGATTTGAGCCGCAACAACTATTGGCTCCTGAACAAGCAGCACGCCTCATATCAAGAATAGAATCAGAACCTCTTTTACACAAAATCTTAGAAACCGTCCGCAACTACATGGGAGATTTAGCAAACATAGATATTAATTGGTTCACATATTTATTTCTTTCTCATCCTGATTTACTAATTGCCACACTAGGGCAAAAGGCAGACGTAGTTGCTAGAGAAAGACTTAGATATATTAGAGATCAATTCTCAGCATCAATTACAGCTGCTTATAGAACAAAAAAGAGATTGGAAAATGCTGGAGAAATTCCCCAGGAAAATTCTTGTCCGCATGTACAAGCTCTCGAAAAATCTAGACAGGTTGCTCTAGCAGCTGGAGATGAACCAAAAGATTTAACAAAGATGAAATCCTTATTAAAAGTATTAAATAAATTCCGTGGACCTATGAAGGATGAGTGGGTGTGGTGTAATAATTGTCCTAAACATCTAATCTGTGGTCACGAACTTTTACAAATTCAAGAGTTTTCTAGACCTAAGGAAAAAGATGTAATTCACAAGGAACTTATCTTAAAATACGCTGGAGGAGAATTTTCTGGTAAATTTATTTGCCGAGTATGTGGCCAAGGAATTCAAGAACTTGATTTTGAAACCAGTATTGAGTTTGATGATGCTGGACATCCTATGATGGGACGCGCAGTTCTAGTTGATGAAGAAGCTATTCGTCTAGAAGCTCTAGATGATCTATTAAACGGACCTGAAGCTGAAGAAGAACAACAACTTTCTTTTGGAAGCGAGGAATCTGATTTAATGTACAAGACATTCAAAAAACTTTCTGGGCTAGTTGGAATAAATCCTGAAGAAAAAGATTATAGAAGTATGGTAAACGAATTAAGTTCATATGCTTCTTCTTCTCTTTACACAAGAGCACAATACATAACAGTACATAAAGGGAAGAAAGTTCCTGATTATGATGTCTATTATTCTATAAGATATGTTGCGGCTGCTGCGGCTATTTTATTAATGAATATTCAGACACATACTCCTGATTATATAATCTATTACACAAATGCGGAATGTCGCGAGGGATTCTTTGGGTATCCTATGGAAGCAGAGACAAATCAGACAGGCTTGCAGTGCATGAGTGCTGTTGTGGCAGGAATTAATGACGATGAATTTCCTTGGAATATGACAACAATACAAAAGAAGGGAAATCTTGTTCAAAGAAGAGATTTTATTCAACCAACAATAAAAGCACTTGTAGATGTTTTAATGAAGAATCCTGTTCTTCAAACACGTGTAAAAAGAAAGAAGGAATATCGTGTAAAGATTTATGGATCTGAGGCAGTTGGTGGAATGAAAAGAGATTCCATTTCACCACTTTTCAGACCAGTTCCTTATATTGAAAATGCTACCTCAGATCCTATTGTAGCAGATGCTGCGACACCAGAAAAACAAGCGATTGCTTGGATTCGTTCAGCACATGGAGCTGCTTCTACCTCTGCGGCTCTAAATCCTGATTCTCTTCATAGTGAAACAACATGCTGTCTACATAATATTAGAACAACAGGTGATTGGTCAAAACTCCCTCAATTAGAACCAAGAACTAATTTATTAGAGAAACAAACACGCGTCACAACCACCTTTAACACAGAACCCCCAAAGAGTTTAGAAGGTAAATTAGAAGCAGATGATTATTATAAACTCTTTGTAAGAGTATGTTATAAAGGTGATAATAAAGGTCTTCCTCATGAACTTGGAATCGGTCTAACATGCAGTCGCTGCGATCTAAGTTTCCAGGAAAACCCATATCTTCCTTTAGAGAAAGTAAATCCTAATCCTGCTAAACAAAGAGAAGAAGAATCTAAGATTGCTAAAACACTCACAGCACATATTGAGACTCAAGGAGTAGTTGTGTCAGAGGATGCTTTTAATGATCTTGTCACTTCAACGCGTCAAAGAGGAATTGTGTCAAAGGATCTGCCTATTCCTTTACCTAGAAAAGATAATATAATTTATGAACTTTCACAGAAAGAACTTGTTCCTTTTGAAGGATGGGAGCGTATTCTTGAAGGAATCCAGACTTCTATTTTGGATATTGGACCTCAGGCGACTTCCTTACAAATAGCAACAGCATGTGAAGAATTAGTTGCTATTATTTCTGAAAAGGAAGAGTTTATTTCTTCCAGAATTGGCAAAGAACCATTTGAACATTTACAAATATTAATGAAGAAACATCCACGTGAATGTGGTGAGAATATTTCAGCTTATTTATTATTGCCATTTCAACGCATGGTAACTGGAGTAACAAGTGATTCATTTAAGATTCTTGGTTCTTATGAACTTTCTCGTGCTACCAGAGATGATATAATGATAAAAGGTCTTGGGGCGCATTTACAAGGTCTTGGTGGAATGAGAAGTTCTGAAGAATTAAAAGGATTAACTCTTGAAAAGGTGCGTACCTTAGTAAAACAGTTAAGTTTTCTGTGTATACATATTTTACAGGATTTAAGATCAGTTTTAGTACCTGGTGGGTCAGAAATGGTTTCTTATTTAATAAGAGGATATGTTGTTGGAATTTTACACCAATTCCTAGATCCTCATACTATACCAGAACCTTCTATGGGTGGAGGTGCTGCTGAAGCTGAAGCTGCTCCTAATTTGAAACTATTGTATTACGCATTAAGAATGTGTCTAGGAAGATTTGCTGTTGGAAGTCGTATTCCTAGTGAGGAAGAAATTAGATTAAGAATTGAACAAAGAGCTGAACAAGAGAAACAGGTTTTCGTAAAAAAACGAGAAACTATGACGAAGGATCAAAGAATGGTTTCTAAAATGAATCAGAAGCTTGGTTTAGCTGAATGGGCGGTTGGTGGCACGATGGCTATTAAGAAATACGATGATGAGCAATATGAAAGAGATAGAGAACAAAGAGCGGCTGCTGGAATTGTTGATTATGTTGCTGCTCAGGCTGAACCTGGAAGACCTACAGATATGTTTGGAATGAATTTTGAACAAGAATATGATGCCAGGGGTTCTGGATACGACCACGACCAAATGGCGGAAGAAGATTATTGATGACTTTAATAATACTAAATAGAAGGGCAGCTATGTGGATTTTTATAGTAGCCGGTGCATTATACTTAATAGGAGTAGGTGTTGTCTTAGTTCTAAGACCATCTTTTATGTTTACTCCGGATGGAGCTTGGAAAGAATTTGGAATTGGAAAAAACGATGATAGATATACTCCGTGTCCATTTTGGCTATTTTGTTTAAGTTGGGCGGCAATTTCATATATTCTTGTTATACTTACTGTTCCATCATTTGTAGATTCAAATAGAGAAAATAGAATTTCAAAAGCGGCTAGAGAAGTTTCTAGAGCAGCTGCTGATGTCGCTTCTGCTGAAGCAGATGCTGCTCGAGCAACAGCAGCTGCTAGAGCTGTTAATATGTCAAGAGTTTCCGCAGAAAATGCCTATAATGATTCTGCCTTCTTGAATGAAATAAGAAGAAGACCTCATTATCTTGATTATTATGATCCACGCTCTGCGCCCCCAGCGCCACCGCCACCGCCCCCACCGCCTCCACCTCCACCGCCCAAGACGGAACCGGCCTTAGATTTGCCAAAGGGGTATTATGTATTGGATAAACAAGCATCAAGAGTTGCTGGTATACCCAAATATGTATATCTTGGTCCTGAAAGACCTGCTCGTTAGCATGCTCCTTGGACACTTAACATGAAATATAGAGGGAGCATCGTTAACCAGAAATTCCAATATAAATATACTAGACCTGTTTTTACACCTTCAGAAACATAAACTGGTATAACTGCTTTTACAATTGATGAGAAGAACTGTATCTTATAGTGGTTCTCATCTGCCATAAATGTATCATATTCCTTAGAACCTTCTTCATAAGCAAGACCTGTTATAGGATTTCTAGGAGCATATGTTCCAAAAATATACTTTAAAAAGGGAAAGCTCTCTAAATAAAGAACTAAGCAAGCAATTGAATTTGTTCCTAGGATTACAAGATCACTTGTAGATATAGCAATCATATTAACAGTATTACATGTCGTATATTGATATATAGCACTCATAGCAAGAGAAACTCCATACGCAATTACAGGTATTAGAATAGAATTGATTATACTTGAGTTAAAGAAGTTTGTTCCGACAAGTGTCATGGATATAATACCAACAATAAGAGAGCCTATAAGTGTAATTGAAACTTTAGATATTTCGTTTTGTTTAGCCATCTGTTAACAAGAGAATATCTAAATAAACAAAACTCCCCGTGGTAGAAGAATGCAAGGTATTCTAAAGGTTGTTTCTAATTCTGCGCAAGGACTTGCTGAAGCGACCGGACTTTCTGCTGCTGCACCCCCACCAAAGGTTGCTACTCCACCAAAGGTTGCCGCTCCACCAAAGGTTGCTACTCTACCAAAGGTTGCTACTCTACCACAGGTTGCTGCTCTACCACAGGTTGCTGCCGCTTCAGGAGGAGCAGCTCCTTTAGCTGCTCCTTTACCAAAGAAGACTGTTAAAGTAATTGCCCCCCCTCCGTTACCGCCTCCACCCCCTGCTCCTGTTGTCGAAGCGCCTGTTGTCGAAGCGCCTGTTGTCGAAGCGCCTGTTGAACAGGTTAATCAAATTACATTTGAAGATGAAGAAGAGTTTAATAGGAATCAAGAAGAGGAATCAAAAGAAGAATCAAAGGAAGAATCAAAGGAAGAATCAAAGGAAGAATCAAAGGAAGAGGAAAAGAAAAAGGCTCCAAGAGAAAAGAAACAGCGTCAAATACCTATACCAAAGGACAGCGCAAGTTTCTTTCGTGCCCGGGCGAAGGATCCAAAGTCTTTTACATTCACTAAGGACGGTGATTTACAAGTACCAGAAATGCGTGGAGAGGTAGCAAAAGTAATAAGTCTTCCATATTATCGCGATATAACTGTTGAAGAATTTCGCGAATATGAAGAAAAACAAAAAGATGATATTATTGCAATTGAAAGAGAAATTGATGAAACTTCCAAGCTCTTACATTCTGCTATGATTGCTTGGAGAGCTTCTGGAGCATCAAGCGATGTTTTAAAATATCAAAGTGATTTACAACGCCTTGACGCTCAGCGCACACATCTGCGTTATTCGTATCGTTCTATAGCAACTTATAAGAACCTTTCCATAAGAGAAATTATGATGGATCAATTCTATGAAGTACGAAAATTAGGATATCCTGTTATGGCCTTAAAAACAAGAACTATAAGGCTCGAAGATTGTGTAAAAGTGGCTGATGGGCCTCCTTCTTCTGCTTCTGCTTCTGCTTCTGCTTCTGCGCCTCCTCCAGCGGATGAAGAAGAGGAAGAATTTACAATATTCTTTGATCCTGCGGATCCAGATAATGGTCTTCTTTCACCGGATACTCTTGTTGAATTTGTGTTTAATGCTACTAAATACTCATCACTTATACAAGCTTATGAGGTTGAGAGAGTAACTATGTTGGGAAGAAGTGGAGTGAGGCCGAGACTTCTTGGAACAAGCAAGCCGAGTATAGTGCGTCAGAGAGCTGCGGAAATCACAGGTAATGTTGAAAATCCTAGAGAATTGTGGATAAATATCTTGAAGACTCTTATTACACAACACCCGCGATTCTCAGAAGTTTTACGATCTACTGATGAAACTACTCTAGTATACGCAGACCCACGAAATGGGTTATTAGGAGTAGGACTTTCCGCAGAAGATCCAGCAATTCTTGATAGAAAGAGCTGGAAGGGTGAGAATATTTTAGGACAGGCATGGAAGGCTGTGAGAGACTCTCTTCCTGAAGAACCTATCCTACAAAAAGGTGGTGGGGCATTCACAGAACAATCAAGAACAGTTCAACAAGATAATGAAGTGCGTGCGAAAATTTTCATGGGAAAATATCGTAAGAACTTTGTTTGACCTTGGTAAGAACTTTGTTTAACCTTGGTAAGAACTTTGTTTAACCTTGAATGGGATATTCTTTTAATGTAGACTCATTTGAATCACAATTTACTTCGTGATGAGTATACTTGTAACACATTTTACTAGGATCTCTAAACACTTTATCAGCTGTGTTAGAGGGATGTGGATATTGGTAAATAACTTCCTTACTGGGTTTATAAAACGCAAAGGTAAGTGCGCCACATACTATTCCTATTATGAATGGGAACCAACGAAATTGATCTAACATCTCTATTTATATAGCTTATTATTAAAATCTGGTAGTCCTATTTAGATGTATGGTATATTAAAAACAGAGAGATTTGCTACACTATTTAGCTTTATAGTAGGTTTTGGATTGGTAGCAGTTCTTATACCAGTTTGCAAGGGGGATGAATGCTTTATAAAGAAGGCACCTAGTGTTAAAGAGATGAAGGAAAATACATATCAAATCGGAAGCAAATGTTATCAGTTCAAGCCAGAGAGTGTTGATTGCCCGGCTGATGGAGTAATAGAAGCATTTAAGAAAAATGCGTAAAGTCTTTTATTAAAGGTACTTATGATTCTCTAGAACAAAATGGCTTCTGCTGGAACTCTTTTATCTGATTTGGATGGTGGCGGCGGTGGAGGAGATGGTGATCTTGTTCAAAAGATTCTTTCAGATATGAATATTCCCAGTTCTTCTCAAAGACCTTCTCCGCCTCCTTTGCCCGCACAAACTCCTGTGTATCATCAGCAAATGGCAAGTTCTACGGCACCTATGAGTATGGATTCAAGAATTCCAACTTCTCATATGATTGGTAATGAGCATCCTACTCCGGCAGATTTCGCAGCAGCCATGGCCGGTGCTGGCTCAGGTCCTATGCCTATGAATCCTATGATGCCTTCTCAAGCCCCTCCTCAACTCCAACAGGAAGGCAAGAATTTTTATGGGCGTGTTGTTGATGAAATAAAGGTTCCTATTGTGGTTGCTCTTCTTTTTTTTGTATTTTCTTTACCTCCGATACGTGTTTTACTTGCGCACTATCTTCCTGCTCTTTTAAAGTCAACGGGTGAATTTAACACAGTTGGTCTTGTAGCTGTTTCAGGCATAGTTGGAGCTTCGTTCTGGATTCTTCAGAGAGTTATAGCACCACTCTTATCATTATAAATTATGGTTCTACAATTTAGATGACGGCGTTCAAGTTCAATAAGCAAACAAGTGCCATAGCACTTGCTTTCTTTAGTATTTATTTAATATATGGAATATTCTATATACCATTTCTTCAGCTTATAGTAAGTCTTGCTGCTGGTGGAATAGCATTTGGTATTTTTGATTCATATGAGGTTGCCACAGTAGTTTTACTAGCTATGAATTTTGCTTTTCCCTTATTTCGCGGTTCTTCTATGAGAGGTATTAGAGGTGAAGGATTTGTTAATGCAGAGTCGATCAAAAAGCGTATAACTGCCATGAAGGGTGTAATAAAGGGTGTTGCTTCTCCTATGAGTGAAGGTTTCGCGGATGCTGAAGAAGAAGATATGACTCTTGAAAAAAAAAAGGATGAAAAAGAATCTTTAGAGGATGTTCCTACAACTTCTAAGAAAGCATCAGGAGCTCCTGCTTCCGCAGCTATTGCTGGACTTAATGCAGAAAGTATAGAGAAGATTCTTAAGCTAGTTGCGTCAACTTCTGCCGATCCTGTTACAAAAAATCAAGGTTCTGAAGCAGCTGTCGCAAACTCTGCAAATGGAACGGATATGATGAAAAATCTTTCCAAGATTTCTGAACAAGGTGTGCCCCCTGTTACTCAGCCTGCTACAGAAACATTCCAAGATAATGGTGGCTTATTCAAGTTAGGTCAGATACCCACAGATAAGAAAGGAGGTCACCATATGGATACTGGTACAACAGTAATGAATGCTATAAATTCATTAAAGCCGGATCAAATTAAGGCCATGACTATGGATACAAAGCAACTAATTGATACACAGAAATCTTTAATGAGTATGCTTCAGACATTCCAACCTATGGTGGCTGAAGGAAAACAGATGATGGATACCTTTCAAGGAATGTTTGGAGGAGCCTCCATGGGTGCTCAACCTACTTAGAGCTGCGCTTAGAAGATTCGCTTCAAGCTTCGCTTAGAAACAATAACAACTAAAAGAAGATGTTCAAGGCCTCTGAACTTGTTCTTTTACTAGTATTAGTTGGAGGAATATCATTTCTAGCAGCAAAAATGGGTTCTTCTGATCCAAAAGCACCTGTCATAGTAATGCCTGAACAAATACAAAATACGGGCGACGACAGATATAGTATGGCACCGCGTCCTCAGCGTCTATGGAATAATCCTCAAGAAAATCCTGTGAGAGGTGCTTTGGATCCTATTCCAACTAGAGGTGCTCCCGAATCATATCAACAAATGGGTGTAATGGTTGGAGAAGATGGTAAAGCACTTCCTCTATATGGTAGAAGAGTAGCGCCAAGAAGTGATAGATTCAATTACTATACTCGCACAGATACATATAATCCTGTAGCACTTCCTATAAAAAGTAGAAAGAGAGATTGTCAAGATAATCTTGGATGTGAAGAGCTGTTTAATGGAGATGATGTTGTTATTTCTCCTACCGGCGAAAAAGCTTCTATAACTCTTTACGGGTTTGATGGTCCAAGATATGTTCCGCCTTGATTTTAGAAGAATGAATCCATCTTGTGTAACAGAAGACGCATTCATAAAAATACCAGAATTGAATTTTTCAACACCTGGTATAAGTAAATGCCCATTCGTATTTAATGGAGCACCCATGTCTAATAAACCACAGTCCTTAACAAATATAACCGAAATAAAAAGAAAATCAACAGCAACAAAAGATATAACTCTTGATTCATACTTCTCTGAAGATAACTATTACTCTTATAATTTAAATACTGAAAATATTATTTCTTCGGATCAATCTACAACTATGACAATTAATTCTGTAAAATATACATTAAAATTCATATGTTTACATTCTTCTTTGTGGAGTAGAAATTCTCCAAATCCACAGCTAAGTATCTTTATGACTGCTGAAAATGGTGATATGTTTCATATATGTATTCCTGTTGTTTATTCTTCAATTATGCCCAACACATTCCTAAAAGCTTGGTTAACAGATTCTCCTGTACCGCCAGGATTTACACTTAATCAAATCTTTACATTTCCTGAAAAGAAGGTAAAGTTTGCACACTTGCATTATTGTCTCAGATACAATAACAAAAAGAGCCTAACTCCTTATCAACTAATCTACTTTAACACAGCTATAAATCTTGACCCAGCAACTGCTCCAGAATGGCTATTATCTGATAAGAGCTTAACAAAATCTCAAGTAATTCCTGGACAGGATACAGGAAGCACATATCGCAGAAAAACTTTTAGTCAAGTCTTGAATCTTTTTTATCGTGGTACTATGAATAAGATAGCATTTGGTTCAATAAATGATCCATTTGAAATTTGTCCTGATGAATATTTTAACGCAAAATCTGGAGACAATCCTATTGATACACAGTCAGATCCAAAGCCCATGTATTTTAATATTAATGCTGAAGATTTATTAGGAAGAAGTAAGGTAGAAGGATTTTCTTCTTTCGCGGCGCAACTTGAAAGTAATAAATTAAAAAATATAAAATGTTATCCTATTGATCTTGCGCATGATATTGATAATAATGGAAATATTATGATTGATCCAACTACAAAGAAACCAACTCCTATTACAAGTCCTAAAGCAACTTTTCAGACTATGGTTAATCCAAATATGGATGTTAATAACGCTGCCAATCAAAGTTATGTTATATTCACCATAGCATTTCTTGTAATTATGTGTGTTTTAGTATTGTTAGCTGTTATTTTTATAATTTATGTTTTCAGCGGTAAACCCAAAGAAGGTATTGCTGCAGCAGCAGTAGCCGCGGTAGCAGCACCAGCAGCAGCAGTAGCAGCAACAGTTCCAACAGCACCTGCAGCAGCTGCGATACGAGATCCTGTTAATGTACAGAGGATTGCTAATTTAGAAGCTCAAAGCGCTAAAAATAAAGAGACAATAACTAATCTTAAACGCAATTTATCAGAAGTTCCACCAGGATAACTTCTTCAATAATAATAGATGA
>Ga0114963_10001998_pt1 | contig 13891 bp, 8 predicted proteins | sample C_131016_EF_Meta_FD_87019 | JGI IMG/M metagenome (GOLD analysis project Ga0114963, IMG submission 87019) | Freshwater microbial communities from Lake Croche, Canada to study carbon cycling - C_131016_EF_MetaG | ecosystem: Environmental > Aquatic > Freshwater > Lake | place: Lake Croche, Canada...
ATCGCTACGGCCCGTCCTGATGCGCTGCTTATTGCCATTGCCGCTGCGCACACTGTCCGGCGCACTGTTGGCCCTGTTGCTGGGTGTCACCCCGGCGCTGGCAGAGGTGCGCGTCGACATCGAGGGTGTGACTGGCGATGAGCTGCGCAACGTCGTGGCCTTCCTCAGCGTCGAGCGCTACAAAGCGCGCAACGATCTCGACGCTGACACCATCCTGAGGCTCTATAACCGCATTGACGATGAAGTGCGTGCCGCGCTGCGTCCGCTGGGTTTTTACGAGCCGACGGTGCAGGCAAGCTATGAGTCGGCCGGTGCCGGCAACAACTGGCGGATCAAAGTCGTGGTGGATCCCGGTCAACCGGTGTTGATCGGCTCGGCAGTGGTGGTTCTGGAAGGAGAAGGCGCCGAGGAGGACTTGTTCGCTGCGGCCCGCGAACACGCCAACCTGCAGCCCGGGCAGCAGCTCAACCACGGCACTTATGAGCAGGTCAAAGGCGATTTGCTGCGCAACGCGGCCGCCTACGGCTATCTGGATGCCAAGCTGCTCAAGAGCGAGCTGCTGGTCGACCCGGTGCAGCACGTGGCGCACATCAACCTGCAAATGGCCACCGGCCCGCGTTACCGCTTCGGCGCCTTGACCATCGATCAGTCGGTCATCCGCTCGGAGCTAATGCGTCGCTTCGTGCGCTTTAACGAAGGCGACCCCTATAGCAGCACGCAGTTGCTGCGCACCCAGTTCGCCTTGGATGACAGCCTGTATTTTTCGACCGTCGAAGTGCAACCGCTGGAGCGCGACACGGCAACGCTCACCGTGCCGGTACGTATCAGCGCCCAACAGAGCCGAAGAGCGTTTTCAATCGGTGGTGGCTATGGCACCGACACCGGGCCGCGCGGCACCTTTGGCTGGACCGACTCCCGACTGAACGATCGCGGTCACCGGCTGCGCATCGAACTCAAGGCTTCAGCCATCACGCAGAGCTTTGACTCACGCTATGACATTCCGATCGGTGATCCGGCAATCGAGCGCCTTTCGCTGCAACTGACGCGGCGCGCTGACATCACCGCCGACCTGCACACCGAGGAGTTCTCGCTAACGCCCTCGCTGACCCAGATGCAGGGCCGGTGGCAGCGGGTACTGTCCGTCGCTGCAACACACACCCGCACTGACGATGGTACCAATCGTCAGACCAGCAACCTGCTGGTGCCGGGCATCAGCTATGCCTCCGTGCCCGAGGGCTATTTGGGCGAGACGTTGTTCAGCCGCGATTTTTATGTCGACCTGATTGGCTCAACGCGCGTGCTGGGTTCAGATGCCAGCTTTCTGCGACTACACGTGCAGACCGAACGCGTATTCAACCTGCAACCGCAGTGGCACTTGCTGCTGCGCGGTGAACTCGGCGCCAGCATTACCCAACACTTTGACAACCTGCCCGGCATCTATCGGTTTTTTGCCGGCGGTGATCGCAGCGTACGTGGCTTTGCCTTAAATGCGCTGGCGCCTAAAGAAAACTTCGCCGCCATCGGCGGTACCAGCGACCAGCGCACCGTGGGCGGACGACATCTGCTGGCGGGTTCGGCCGAAGTCGCACGCGATCTGCCGCGCAACTTTGCCATCGCCACGTTCTTTGATATTGGCAGTGCCTTCGATAAGTTCGGCGATCCGCTGTCCTATGCGGCCGGCGTGGGTGTGCGTTACCGCCTGCCGGTGGTCTCCATCGGCCTCGATATCGCGCAGCCATTGTCGCAGTCGGGCAGTCCGCGTTTGCACTTGAACATCTCACCCAAACTATGACCCTGCGTCGCCGCATCGCCATCGGCCTATTGGCACTCGTGACCCTGCTGCCTTCGGCCGCGGTGGTCTGGTTGGCGGCTACTGAACGCGGCCTGCAAGTGCTGGCCACACATCTGCATCAAGCAGGCCCCGTGACACTGCAGATCGAAGGCGCCAGCGGCACGTTGGCCGGCGGCTTTCATCTGGACAGCTTTGATCTGCAGCACAAGCGCGTGCATTTGCATCTGCTCGACGTCAGGGGGCAACTGGCCCTGCTGCCGCTGCTCTGGCAGACCCTCACCGTCTCGCACTTGCAGATAGGTGATGGGCTCATCGATGTGCGACCGCACGAAGGACCCGACCTGCCCTGGGAGCCGCATTTTCTGCCGCGGTTTGTAAAGCTGCATGCCGATGACGTGAACATCAGCAAAGCCACCTTGTTGCTGGTCGACAAGCTGCGTTTTGACATCACCGAGATACACGCCGCCGGGGCGATCTTTAACAAGCAGATCCGCATCTATCAATCCCAGCTGCTGTTGCCAGGCTCGCACTTGCGGCTGACCAGCGACGGGCGCGTGTATGCCGCCAAACCCATAGGACTATCGGGCCAAGCCAGCGTGCAGTGGCAGCCACAAGGACAGCCCGGCTGGGACTTGAGCACGCGTTTTGATGGCAGCCTTGAACAACTGGCGCTGACCGTGGCCACCGTGGCGCCCTTTCATGCACAAGTCAGCGGACAGTTGCATCAGCCCACACACGACTGGCGCTTTGAAGGCGATGCGCAAACACTGGACCTGGACCCGGCAGCGTTTGGTGCCGGCTTGGCGCTGGGCAAGCTCGACACCCAGGCGCACCTGATCGTCGATGCCCAAGGCATCCGCGCCAAGGGCCGCGTCGAATCGAAGAAGCTGGGCTGGGGCGTCTTTAATGTTGACTTCGACGGCAGCTATGCCGAGCGCACCCTGACACTGCGCAACAGCAGTTTGCAGCACCAGACCTCACGGGCGCTGGCGACCGCCAGCGGGACTATCGCCTTTCCGGAAGGTCAGCCGCTGCGGCTGGCGCTAAACGGCCAATGGCAAAACCTGCGTCTGCCATTTAATCGCGCCAACCCGGCACTACACAGTGCGGCGGGTCGTTATCAACTGTCGGGCCAGCGGCCCTACGCGACCGAGGTCGAAGGTGACTTCACGGCGGCCGGGCTACCGCTGATGCATGCACAAGCCACAGGCCTGCTCGATACCGACCGCTATACGCTGCAACAGGGCACGCTAGAGGCTTATGGCGGCCACAGCCAGTTGCGCGGCAGCGTGCAGTGGTCAGCGCCGCAAGCGCTACAGGTGACTGGCACGGTGCGCGACTTAGACACCGGCAACCTGCTGAGCGAACTACCCGGACGCATCGCGTTTGATTTCGCTGCCAGCGCGCGCGGTCTGTCCGCCGGCAGCGATCTGGACCTGCGTATCGACAACCTGCGCGGCACCCTACACAACAGCAAAGCACAGGGCAGCGGCCACATCGGCCGCAAAGATGGCGACTGGCTGTTCGATGCCCTCGACCTGAAGCTGGGCCAAGCCCACCTGACTGCCGAGGGTTCCTGGGGGCAGCACCCGGACCTGCGCTTTGCCGTCATCGCCGAGGATCTGTCCTTGCTGAGCCCGCAGGCCCGAGGTCATCTCAATGCGCGCGGGAGCCTCGGCGGCACACTGCAACACCCGGTCATCCGCCTGCGTGCCCAAGGCGCCGACTTTGCGCTGGGTAAAGAGACACTGCGCAGCCTCGATGCCGACATCAACCTGGACTTGCAGGAAGGCGGCGACGTCAAAGGGCGACTGCAACTGCGCAATCTGCTGACCGGCGGGCGGCGTATCGATTCGGTGCTAGCCGAAGTGGACGGCAATACGCACGACAACAGCGGCTTCATTGCGGTCGATGCCGCAGGTCTGCAACTGAACATGGCGGCACGCGGCAGCCTGCACGAAGGTCGCTGGCAAGGCTTGGTGCGGCAACTCACCATGGGCGATGGCGGTTCGCTGCAACTGGCCTTGGCCACACCTTCTAAGCTGACCGTGGCCGCTCACGAACTGGCACTGGAATCAACCTGCCTCAACGGCCGTACCACCGAGCGGCTGTGCGGTTCTGTGGCGCTGCACGGCACGGATCTGTTGGCGCAACTCGATGCGCAAATGCTGCCTCTGCGCACGCTGACCGCAGGCCTGACGGCCAATATCGATTACGAAGGGACTATCGCGCTGAGGGCCAGCGCCCAACGCAGCGGCGATGCGCCGCTGGCAGCCACCCTGCACGCCGGCCTCAGTGATGCGCTGTTGCGCCACACATTCCGCAATGGTCGCGAAGAACGCTTCGCGCTGGGCAGCGGCGTCATCGACGCACGTCTGGGCCTTGATGACTTCGATCTCACCGTAGGCTTGGATGCCGGCAAGGCCGGCAACATCGTCGGGAAACTGCACGGACAGCGTATCGGTGAGGACTGGGCGCAGATGCCCATCGACGGCGACTTCTCTTTGCAAACCGACGGGCTGGGGCTGGTGGCGCTGTACGCCGCCAACATCGATCGTTCGACCGGGCGCTTGAGCACCCACGCGCACATCGGCGGCACGCTGGGCGAACCGGACTTACAGGGTGATCTGCAACTGCGCGACGCAGAGCTGGACGTTTATCGCGTCAACTTCGCCCTGCGCAAACTCAATCTCGATGCCCGGCTGGCCGGCGACAAACTGGAGTTTGAAGGCAGCGCGAAAGCCGGCGACGGCAGTGCCAGTCTGTCGGGGCAAATGGCCTGGCGCGAGCGCAAGCCCTACGGCAAGTTGCATCTGGAAGGCAGCGACCTGGCCATCGTCAACATTCCTGAAGCGCGGGTGCATGCCTCGCCCAAAGTCGACTTCCAGATTGCAGGACAGTCCATCGACGTCACCGGTGAAGTGCGGCTGCCCTATGGCGTGTTGGAACCGGCCACCATCACCAACGCAGTGCTGGCCTCGGGCGATGAAGTGCTGGTGGGCGCAGACGCCGCCGAGCGCGCGCAAGTCTGGCAGGTCACCAGCGACATCAACGTGGTGCTGGGGGACAAGGTCAGCATCGACACACTGGGCCTTAAAGGGCGCTTGGCCGGCAATCTCAGGGTGCAGACTGATGCGGCGCAAAACAGTCGTGGTTCCGGTGAACTGGGCGTGGCTGAAGGTCGCTATGCCGCCTTCGGACGGAACCTCGATGTGGCCCGCGGCCGCCTGCTGTTTAACAACGGCCCGCTCAACGATCCGGGCATAGACCTGCGTGCACAAAAAGTGTTTCCGGACGTCACCGCCGGTGTGAACGTCCGCGGCACACTGCGTGCGCCGCGCATGACGTTCTTTTCAGAGCCGGCCATTTCGCAATCGCAGATCGTGTCGCTTATTTTGGCGGGCGGTTCTTTAGACAGTGTGCAGAACTCCACCAAGAGCGGCGCGGCACGCAACGATCTGCTGGCCCAGGGCGGCGCGATCCTGGCACAGCAGCTGGGCAGCCGGGTCGGCATCGAAGACGTCGGCATCGAATCCAACATCAGCAACGACACCTCGCTGGTGCTGGGCAAGTACCTCTCGCCGCGCCTGTACGTCAGCTATGGCATCAGCCTCGCCGAGGCCATCAACACACTCAAGCTGCGTTACACCATCGGTGATCGCTGGACGGTCAAGACCGAATCGGGCAAAGCCAAGAGCGCCGATCTGGTCTACACCATCCTCAAATAAGCGGTGATTGCGGGTCGGTGGCAGCGCAGCGCACTATCCAAACATGGGAAATACAAAACGCACCGTCTGCATTCTGATGGCTATAACGCTGCCCGGCGTTCTGGCTGCGTCGGTCGCAACAGCAGCACAACCTGTCCCCAAGCCACAGCCGCAAGCGTATGGTCCGCCGCTGCTGCCGCCGTCCTGGCAGGCACCGCAGTCACAGCCGGGCTTCAAGGCGCCCACGTTCAGCAACGACTACTTGCAGCAACTGGCGCAGCTGCCGGACTGGAACGGCTCGTGGTTCCTGATGGGCGGTTATCTCTTTGACCCGTCCAACGCCTGGCTGCCGCCCAACGATGACGAGGCCTTCGACACCGGTCCGCTCGAGGGTTCGGTGGTGCGCAACATCCCCTACAAACCCGAATATCAACAGCGCTACGACAAGACTGTGCACGATGCCATCGACGGGCTGGTCAACGACCCGGTCGGTGGTTGCCAGCAGCCGCACGGCATGCCGCGCGAACTCGGCGGCATACCGGGTGGTCCCGAGATTATCGTGCTGCCCGGTCAGGTGCGCATGACCTACTACTGGTTCAACGCCACGCGCCGCATCTACACCGATGGCCGGCCGCATCCCACCGGCGTGAATTTGGTGCCCAGCTACATGGGGCATTCCATCGGTCATTGGGATGGCGACACGCTGGTGGTCGACACCGTCGGCATGCACGAGGGTGTTTATGACCGCACCGGCGCGCCGCACAGCGATCAGGTGCATGTAGTCGAGCGCATCCGCATGATCGCACCGGACATCATCGAAACACGCATGACCGTTGATGATGCCGTGATGCTGACCAAACCCTGGCAGGTCACGCGCCAACTGCGGCGTATCAACCGCCAACCGCAGTCCGATGGCGCTTACTGCGAAGGCGGCCGTATCGAAATGGACGATGGCACGCAGCGCTTGGTACTGCCTGGTGAAAAGGAAACACTCAAATGAAAGTCGCTCGTATCGCACTGACATTAGGCTCGTTACTGCTCGCGGCGCAGGCCCTCGCGCATCATTCGGGGGCGATGTTTGATCGCAGCCACAAGGTCACCGTCACAGGCACAGTGGTCAAGTTCCAGTGGGTCAATCCGCACAGCTGGATCGATATCAACGTTGCTAGCGACGATGGCAAGACCGTGTTGTGGTCCTTTGAAGCCGGGACGCCCGGACAGATGCGGCCCACCGGTCTCACACCCGAAATACTGAAAGTTGGCGATACGGTCACCATCACCGGTTATCCGCTGCGCGACGGGCGTACCGCTGCTGCCTATGTGCAGCTGGTCACCGCAGATGGCACGCTCTACAACACCCGCGCCCAAGGGCAAACGCCCCAAGGTCCGCTGGTACGGGACGACGCCAAGTGAGCGCGCGCCGCGCCTTGACGTTGCTGGCCGCGTTGCTGTTGCCGCTGCTGCACAGCGCACACGCCGCAGTACCCGCCGCGGTTGACGCCGGCCCCAAACTGCCGCCACCGCCAGCGGGTATGTTTGCACCGCCGGGTCGCAGCATCACGCATGTGGCCGGTGACCTGTACCGCGCCAACAACGGCGGCTGGTATGTGGCTGTGCTGGTGACCCCGGCCGGTATCGTGCTGGTGGATACGCTCAATACCGACTTCGCCAAGTGGCTCAAGCAAGCGTTGGCTGAGCGCTTCCCGGATAAGCCGGTCAAGTACGTCATCTACAGCCACAGCCACTGGGACCATGCCGAAGGCGGGCGCGTGTTTGCCGACACTGCCACGTTCATCGGCCAGGAAGGCATGCTGCGCAATATGGATGGACGCTATCCGGCGCTGCCCGGTGACATCGTCGACCGTAACGAAGACGGCCGCATGGACATCGCCGAGTTCGAGCAGCCCTTCCTCGACCGGCTGTGGTACTGCGGCTCGACCCGCGGTGCGGTCACCAGCAAAGACGCAGACCATCACGGCAGTATCACAGCGACTCAGTTTTTTGCCGATATCGTCAAGCCTGACATCGTCTACAGCGAACGCATGACACTGCGCTTTGGCGGCAAGACTCTAGAACTGGTGTTCCCGGGCAAGAATCATGCGAACGACGGCACAGCGGTACTGTTCAAAGACGAGCGCGCGCTGTTTGCCGTGGATTTCCCAGCGGATGCGCTGGTGCAGGCCTCGATGCGCTCGCTGCCCAGCGCCTGCGGCCCCTTCGATGGTCACCCCATGGCCGAATGGATACGCAGCTATCGCACCCTCGAGGCGCTGGATTTTGATGTACTGGTCGGCGGTCACGGCACGGTGGCCTTTCACAAGCAGGACATCACTGAAGGCCGCGAATATTTTGAGTACCTGCAGCACGAAGTCGAGGGCGCAATGGCCCGTGGTCTGAGTCTGGCGCAGATGCGCGAGCAGCTGATGCTGGAGCGCTACAAGACTTGGGCGCACTACGCGCAGCTGCGCACCTTTAACATCGAAGCCGCGTACCACAACCTGAGCATCTACAAATAAGGCTGCTCAGAGCCAGCGCGTCGCAACCCACTGCAAAAACGCCGGCCAATTGGGGCCGGCAGTATGTCCGCCTTCATGCTGGCGAAAAGCCAAAGCCCCGTCTGTCACCGTGACCTGCGGTGCAGGATAGTCGCTGCTACCCACATCACCGGCACCTAGCAGTCGATAGACCGGCCCGGCAGCAACTGTAGCCAGAAACATGCCGCGTGCATCAATCCAGCCCCCTTCGACCTCGGGCGCGCCAGCACTGATGAACACAGGCCGCGGTGCACACAGTGCAATCAACTCGTGTGCGTCTACGGGTAAGTCGTTAGCTGTGAGCGGCCCTGCATACTTGAGGTAGTTGCCCGCCATCCAGTGATATTCGCCCGGTGCCGCTAGATTCTCGACACGCTCGCCCCAGTCACGCCGATGCAGCTTTGCACCGCCCGCACCTGATGAGGCAATGAAGCCTGCTGCAAAGCGCGTGTCATAGGCCATCGCCACCAGAGCGGCCTTGCCGTAGCGAGACAGGCCCTCAACCGTAACGCGTCGTGCGTCCACCTGCCGGTCGGTGGTCATATAGTCCAAGGCCCGACTGGCGCCCCAAGCCCAAGCACGCAGCGCACCCCAGTCTTCAAGGCCACGCGGCTTGCCGTGGTTGCCCAAACCGATGATGCCCTGCTGCAAGCCCGCACCGTTGTCGGCCTGCACGCTGCGTGGCGAGACAATCGCATAACCCCAGCCGCGCTCCAGCACCTGCTGCTGCCAAGACTTTTGACCTAGGGGCGGCGGCGGGTTGAACGGACTGGCACCGATAAAGCCCAACTCCAAGATCACCGGCACTGGGCCGGCGGCCGCAGCTGGCGTAGTCAATTGCAACTCGATGGTGACTACATCATCGGGCTTTCCGGTACGCGCTACCGTGCCATGCAGGTCTTTGCGAATAACTTCGATGCCCTGCTCCAGCAATCGTTGCTGCGACAGCACGGTCCACTTTACTGCGGGCAAACCCGCCGGTACGCGCCCATATACTTCGCGATCAAAGTGCTCGAGCAGCTCGCTGCGACGCTTGCGCCAATCCGCCGCACTGCGCACCAGCTTGTCGTTATTGAAACGCAAGGCATCGGGCAACGGCGCCGACAATGCCGCACGCGATTCATCATAGTTAGGTGCTGTAGGACCCGACGTGGCGCGACTGTCGGCTGCCGGACGCAGGGTCTCAATGCCCAGTAGATTCAATAAGCGACGATGATCTTGCTGTGCGGCGGCAGCCAATTGCGCTGCAGCTGCCTGCTGCGCCGGCGTTGGCGGCTGCTGTGCAAACGCGGCCGGCTGGGTCGCCAGCGCCAGCACCACAATCCAGGATAACTGCTTCATGTGCTTACTGCGCGATGGAATAACGTGGCAGCGGCTCTGGCATTTCGGCAAGAAAGTATGCCAGCACTGCCATGGTTGCTACCTGCGACTGAAGACTCTGCGGCTCTACTTTGTCGAGCGTATCGGCGGCTGTGTGGTGGTAACTAAAATAGCTACGCGCATCAACCAGTGGCGAGAAGCCCGGCACACCCATTACCTGCAGCGGCTCAATGTCTGCACCGGCATCGCCTTCGTTGTGCTTGAGTGCCGTGGCACCGATGGGCCGCAGCGCATCGATCACCGGGCGCAGCGCAGCCAGCGACTCGGGCTTCACAGCCGCAGAGATACCTAGCGCGCGACCGCCGCCCTCATCGCTTTCGATTGCCGCAATCTGCTTGTCAGCCTTGCCACCCAGCGCAGCCGCATAGGCTTTACCGCCGCGACCACCGTTCTCCTCGTTCGTCCAAGCCACAAAGCGAATCGTGCGTCGCGGATGCAGGTTCAGTTGCCGCAGCACTTCGATGACTCCCGCTGCGGCATACACGCCAGCACCATCATCCACAGCGCCGGTACCCAGATCCCATGAATCCAGATGTCCCGATACGATCACCACTTCATCGGGCTTTTCGCGGCCTTGCCAATCGGCGATCACGTTAAAGCTGTCGGCATCGGGCAGCGTCTGCGGGGTGAGCAGCAAATTCAGGCTTACCGGACCCTGGGCCGCAAGACGCTGCACGAGGTCGGCGTCTTCTGCAGACAACGCGGCCGCAGGGATGGCAGCCTGGCCAGGCTTGAAGCTGGTGTTACCGGTATGCGGCAGGCGGTAATCCGCGCCGCCCACAGAGCGCACCAACGTGGCCACTGCGCCCAACGCAGCGGCGGCAGAAGCACCGCCATTGCGATAGCGCACCGACTGACCGTAGGCCGTGCCTGCCTCGCCGTTGTCGGCCAAGCGTTGGTCAAAGCGCGTATGAAACAGCACGATGGCCCCGCGCACTTCTGCTGCGCGCTTGTTCAACTCTTCATAGTCCTGCACCACCACGACGCGCGCAGTAAGCCCTGCTGCAGGTGTGGCTGCTGAGTTACCCAATGCCGTCAGGTGCAGCTTTTGCGTGATGCCAGAGGGTCTGCCGATGTAATCAACCAGTGACCCCTGCTCCAGCCCGCGCATCCAGTGCGGCACCTTCGCCGGTTGCAACTGCACGGTGGCACCCAACGTGCGTAGGGTTGCAGCCACTTGTTGCACGGCCGCTTCCAGTTGTGGCGAACCTGACAAACGCGGACCGATTCGATCGGTGAGCGCAGCCAGATTAGTCATCGCCCAGTCGCTGTGCATCGCTGCATCACGAATCCGTGCAAGCGTTGCGCCGTCCACCGCTACCGCGGGCTCTGCAGCACACAGCGGCATCACTGCCAGCACACCAACAACAGACAACATCAGCTTGCGCATGGGAATCACCAGACTTTGCAGGGTTTGGGGCGGACCATCGGCTGTCCCGCCTTGCAGGAGAACGCCTGAGCGAATTGCGGCATGTTGGCCACCAGCCCATTCACCCGGTATTTGAGCGGCGAATGCGGGTCGGTGGCTGCGCTCAGGCGCAGTTGCTCCGGCCGTGTGTCACCGCAGGCCCATTGGGCGTTGCCCACAAAAAACCGCTGCTCGGGCGTCAACCCGTCACGCACCGGAGTGCTGGCGGCGCCGGGCTCAAGCTTCCATGCCATCCAGGCCAGCACCAGACCGCCCAGATCGGCGATGTCCTCGCCCTCGGTCAGTTTGCTGTTGATCTTGATGTCATCGATGACGGTGTATTCGGCGTACTGGTCGACCACGCACTGCGCCCGCTGCTCAAAGGCTTTGGCATCGGTCGCCGTCCACCAGTCACGCAGGTTGCCTCTGGCATCGAACTGGCGGCCCTCATCATCAAAGCCATGGGTCAGCTCGTGGCCGATGGTGCCGCCGGTATTGCCGTAGTTGGGCGCATCGTCTATCGCTGCGTCGTACAGCGGCGGTTGCAACACGCCGGCAGGGAAATTGATGTCGTTCATCTGTCCGTTGTAGTAGGCGTTGACGGTAGGCGGCGTCATGCCCCACTCGCTGCGGTCCACCGGCTTGCCGATCTTCTGCAGCTGCCGGCGCGCCTCAAACTGCGTCGCGCGCTCGACATTGCCGGCGAAGTCATCACGCCGCACCGTAATGCTGCTGTAGTCGCGCCAGCGGTCCGGATAGCCGATCTTGTTGGCGATCGCATGCAGCTTCTGCAGGGCCCGCGCTTTGGTTTGCGGGCCCATCCAGTCCAGCTGCTGCAGCTCAGTCTCGAAGGCCCTCTCGATCTGCAAAGTCATGTGCAGGACCTTTTGCTTAAGCTCGGGGCTGAAGTTGCGACGCACGAACTCCTGGCCCAGTGCCTCGCCCAAGTGCCGGTCCACCAGCTGCACGCAGCGCTTCCAGCGCGGCTGCTGCGCCGGCACGCCGCGCAGCGTACGGCTGTAGAAATCGAAGTTGGCGCCGACAAAATCGGCTGCCAGATAAGGCGACATGCCGCGCGCGTACTGCCAGCGCAGATAGGCCTTGAGCGTAGCCAGATCCACAGTCTGCAACTGCTGATCAAGCATCTGCAGGAACCGCGGCTGCGTAGCGTTGAAGCGCTGCACCGGCCCTGCACCCAGCGCCCGCAGGTAGACAGACCAGTCAAAATGCGGGGTCAGCCGCTGCAGCCCGGCGCGGTCCATGCGGTGCAACTGCTTGCGCGGATCGCGCCGTTCCACCCGTGTCAGTGACGCTCGCGCCAGCGAGCTCTCCAGCTGCAGCACCTGCGCTGCGGCTCGCGTGGCCTGCGTCTCGCTGTCGCCCAGCAGCTTGAAGACCCGCACCACATGGGCTACGTACTGGCGGCGCAACTCCACGGACTTCTCGTCCTGGCGGGTGTAGTAGTCGCGGTCTGGCAGGCCCAGACCACCGGCCTCTGCAAAGCCGATCACCTGGCTCGAATCGACCAGGTCCTGTCCCGACGAAAACTCAAACAAGGCGCTGGTGGGCGTGGCCAGGTGCAAGTCAGCCAGCAGCAGCGGCAGGCCGCGCAGGTCACGCATCGCCTCGATGGCCAACAAACGTGCGGCCAGCGGCGCCGCGCCTCGCTGCTGAATGACGGACTCGTCCATGCAAGCCGCAAAGTAGTCACCAATCTGCTGCTGCGTGGGCGTACGCGCCGGATCGACGGCCGAGAGGCCGGCGAGGATGCCCCACAAGTAGCGCTGGTTGGTGACGGTGGCGCGGCTGTACACGTCCCAACTCGACTGATCGTCGGGAATGGGGTTATCGCGCAGCCAGCCGCCGCAGCTGTACTGGTAAAAATCGACACAGGCATCGGCCGTGCGGTCCATGGCGGCCGGGTTGAGGCTGGGCTCATAGGGCAACCTGGTCAGCGGTTGCTCGGGCGAGGTCTGCTGGGCAGCAGCCACAGTGCCAAGGCCGGCGGTCAACGCGGCCGATAGCAGTAAAACGATGAGTCGACTGGCCATAAGACGCTACCGTCGCAAAAGGCTGATAGGCGACCACCCTATAGAAAGTGAACACGGGCGTCATGCCGGACGCAAAACTGGCTTGACCCATTGTGCAAGTTTATGCATCATGCGCGACTTCTTATGCAAACAGACCGCCACCAAACCGACCGCCGTAACGCCATCCTGCGCATCCTGCGCGGTGGTCGCGTGCGCCGTCAGGAAGACTTGGTCGACCTGCTCAAGCAGGAAGGCTTTGCGGTCACGCAGTCGTCGGTCAGTCGCGACATGCGCGAAATCGGCGTGCTCAAGGCTCAGGGCCGCTACCTGCTGCCCGGCGACGAAGTCTCGCGCGCCCAAGGCGACTTTGCGGCTATCGCCCGCTTTGTACGCGAGATCAAGCCCGCCGGCCCCTCGCTGACCGTCATCAAGACCAGCGTCGGCGCAGCCGGCAGCGTGGCTGTGGCCATCGACAAAGCCGAATGGCCGGAAGTCGTCGGCACCATTTCAGGCGATGACACCATCTTCATCGCCACCCAGGATGCTGTCGCACAGCAGCGGCTGGTCGAACACCTTCGTTCCTCGTTCCGGATCTGAACCACCATGACCAACACTTCATCGCAGGGCGTACAGCCCATCGTCCTCGCCTATTCCGGCGGCCTCGACACCTCGTTTCTCGTGCCCTGGGTGGCCGAAAACACCGGCCGGCCGGTCATCACGGTCACTGTCGACACCGGTGGCATCGATGCCGCGGCAGCCAAAACGCTGCATGAGCGTGCCTTGGCCTTGGGCGCCATTGCCCATCACCAGATCGACGCCCGCGCCGATTACTTCGAGCAGGTGCTGCGCTTTCTGATCATGGGTAATGTGCGTCGCGGTCAGATGTACCCGCTGTGCGTGGGTGCAGAGCGCACCATGCAGGCTCAGACCATCGCCCGCGTTGCACGTGAACTGGGCACCAACATGATCGCCCACGGTTGCACCGCGGCCGGCAACGATCAGGTGCGCTTTGAGGTTGCGCTGCGCACCTTGGCGCCCGA
>Ga0114963_10001999_pt1 | contig 13888 bp, 11 predicted proteins | sample C_131016_EF_Meta_FD_87019 | JGI IMG/M metagenome (GOLD analysis project Ga0114963, IMG submission 87019) | Freshwater microbial communities from Lake Croche, Canada to study carbon cycling - C_131016_EF_MetaG | ecosystem: Environmental > Aquatic > Freshwater > Lake | place: Lake Croche, Canada...
AACTTTGACCTTGGTTCATATCAGCTCACTTCTACGGGCAGCGCAGCACTACGCACCCTTGCTGCAAAGATCAGTGGCTTAGGCCGTGCGATCTCACTCAGTGTCTCTGGCTTTTTCCAACCAATGGGTGGATCGAAGGCAGCCGACATTGCACTCTCCCAAAAGCGCGCAGTTGTAGTGGCCAAGTTCCTTCGTGATGATGGGATCAACTCCACCATTACCTACCTTGGTGCGGGTCACACAGCAGTGAATGCGGCAACCTCTCGAGTTGTGGAAGTGGTCGTTTCATACAGGGTCTGACCAGTTTGAGGCACCTCGCCTCACCCGTAAAGCCGACGCTTCATATAGTAACGCTTTGCGTCATTAACGATATTCGTTACTATCTGACCCGTGATCGTTTCTTTTGCTGACGAAGAGACCCGCACGCTTTCTGAAGGAAGACCCGTGAGGCGCTTTAGTTCATTTGAAAGGATTGCGCGGCGAAAGCTGCTCCAACTTGAAATCGCAGGCCGCTTAAACGACTTACGGATCCCACCTGGAAATCGTCTCGAGCGACTCAAAGGTGATAGAGCTGGACAGATGAGTATCCGGATCAACGACCGATGGCGAATTTGTTTTATCTGGACACCTCCGGGACCGGCAAATGTCGAGATAGTCGATTACCACTAGGCATGGAGAGAAAATATGGCAACAAAGACTAAATCAAAACCTATGAAGGTCACCTCGGCGAGTAAGAAGTCATCCTCCACACGGTTAGCACCAATCACTCCTGGAGAATTGCTCTCTGAGGAATTCATGGTGCCGATGGAACTCTCGGCATATCGCCTTGCAAAGGAGATTAACGTCCCCGCCCAGCGCATAGGGGAGATCATCAAAGGTAAGCGTGGCATTACAGCCGATACCGATCTTCGACTAAGTCGCTTCTTCGGACTTTCGGCCGGATATTGGCTTCGAGCTCAAGCCGCCCACGATCTGCGCGTAACAGAGTCGCTAATAGAGAAAGCGCTGAAAGAGATCAAACCCTGGTCTAAGTAATTCGAACACTGCCCTTCCATACGTGATACCTCGCCTAACTCAGCCCCCAGAGCAGGTAACCTAAGGTTGTAAAAGGTTACTTTTGAGGCTTAGGTACGGACAGGAGGAAAACCATGGGCAAAAATGTAAAGCTTTCAGACTCACTCGTTGAACGGGCTGTGACTATATCCGAGCGTGAACATCGCTCAGTCCCCATGCAAATCGAGTTCTACTTCAATAAATGAAGGCGGTCGTCACTCCAACATTTAAGAACTTTTATAGACTCGTCGGAAAAATCATTAAATAGTGTTTGCGCACCCATCCTCACTGACCCCGTCAGACCCCTGACTTACACATCGCATTCTTGCTTGGGTGAGCTCATCGCCATTCACGGCTGGTCTTTTTCCCACTCGAGATGAAATGGACCGATAAGCACTTTTTGACTTAAAAATATGTAAATAACGGCTAAAACTCCAATACAACACCGCCTTTATGACAAGAAGGGCAAAGGAAGACAAAGCTAGAGAATGGAAAAGTCCATGGGGCAACTGCGAAGCGAAAGGACGAAAAAACTAAAAATTGCGTGAAAGCATTACAAAATACTGGTGTCCCAGGCCGGAGTTGAACCGGCGGCCTACCGCTTAGGAGGCGGTTGCTCTATCCACTGAGCTACTGGGACATATCCGTGCAATCCAACCAAAGCTGGGTTAGCCACGCGAGTCTGCCGGTGTTGAGATCGTCTTTCTAGCCAAGTCTAACGGTTCAAATTCTCAGCATTTTCGGAGCTCAAAAATGCGCGTTGAGCCCGAATTGAGGACACTGGGCTCTAGAATAGGGGAATCTTGATGACCGTCATGATCTTTGCCAGGGGGAACAGATGAATAGCAAAATGGGTTTTAGGTCAATTTCTTCCACTTTCCTGGTTGTGATCTTACTTTTGACGGGCTCGATCGCAACTCCTGCACAAGCGACTACGGTTACCGGCAAGCAAGGAACTGCATGCCCCAAGGCCGGAGCCAAAGTGACCACAAACAAGATCACCTATACCTGTGGAACTAATCCAACAACAACTAGTACTAATTTAGTCTGGGTCCTAGCTCAGTGCCTTACCGCTGATAAATCGTATCTATCTGCCACTGGCGATTACGATAAATATTTAACCTCTTCGACTGCGGTTTTGGCTCAACTTCAAGCTACGCTGGCTTCTTACCAAAATGCTTTAACCGTCGCTCAGGATGCACAAGCAGCATCTGCTACTAAGGTCTACACCATCGGCACTGACCCGAAGACCAAATTACCAGTGACCGTTGTAGGCATTACAGCGGCAATTGCTGCAGTACAGGCCAAAATTATTGCGGATCAGGCTGCGCTTTCAGCCGCTAAAGACGCAGCTTCACAACGCGAATGGAATAGCGCTATTCGATCACGAACATCTGCCCTCAACATCATGAATCGACAGGTGACCAGCATTGCCAATCACATCACTCAGGATCAGAGTCAGATTGCGACTTTCACGGCTCAACTCGCTAGTTCCCAAAACTCCCAAACTCAGCTTTTGGCGCAATTAAAGCGAACGGTCAACAATGCAAAGACCACTCGCGCACTTGCTTGCAAGGCAGGTCGTTAGTACTTCCGTACGTTGAATTAGCCAATCGTTAGATATTTAGCACTGACAGCGAGAGGGAATTTAGAAAGTGCCTGCCTGGCAGGTCCGCGCTGTAGCGCTCCTGCCAAAGTAAATGCAGATCCATGGGCTGGGCAGACCCATTGATTTCCCTGTTCTTGAACGGGGACTCCTTGATGCGGACAACTTAGGCTCAAGGCAACGTAACCATCCTTCGCGGCCGTAGCTCGAACTACCGCAAGCTCTGTTCCATCTTTGAGCTGTAGCGTGATGGCACCACCGACTTTTGAAAGGACTTTGTTAGCAGCGAGGGCGACTTGAAGCTTTCCGTTTTTCAAGACCGTAACTCCAGTGGCGGCATCCGCAGAGCTTGGAATCAGGTCTGATGCCAGCCCTAGCCCCAAAGCCGCGACCCCACAAAGAAGCGAACGACGGCTAACCCTTGATTCTTGGCCAACTGACTCTTCTGGTTTCATGGTAAAAATTCCTTTCAATGGTTGGGGTCAACGCGGCTGTTGCAAGAAAAAGTGCGAGCATATTATCTTTGCGAACGGAAAGCGGTTAGCCTCGTTTGATGACGATCGGCACGGGAAGAACTTACCTGAGATTACGATTGTCGGCGATCGGAATTCTAGTTTTGCATCTGGGAATTCGCTTAATCTTTCCAACCCCCAATCCAATTATGGATATTTTGGTTTTTAATGCCGTTGCCTTTATTGCGGCTACCGTCGCCTTTGCTGCTCCGCTCTTCAATGATCGCCTTGCAACGCTCTCTCTCGGATGGGCGCTTGCACTCTGGGGAGCTGGATCGACAGTGTCGACTTGGTCTTCTTTCTACCCAGAGCACCATCTGCTATTTCTTACAAATAATTTTCCTGATCTTGCCTACGCAACTTTCTACCCATTAGTTTTATTTGCACTCATTCGAGCATTGACTTCCAAACGAGGACTCTCAGCGCTAGAACTATTAGACGTCATTATCATTACGTTTGGAATGTCTAGCCTTCTAGCCTCGCTGCTTCTCAAAACTGCTATGAAATATTTTGTTGGCGGTAGGGCTACAGTTTTTTTATCTATTATCTATCCCGTTGGAGATATGGTTTTACTTGGAATCGCTCTCGTGATTGTGATTTTACAAGCGAGAGCTATGCGATCACTATTATTTCTCCTTGGTATTGGAATCTTTACTGGAACTGATTTATTTTTTATCTGGAAGTCAGCCACTACTGGCTATTCTTTCGCCGCCTTGACTGATGATGGATGGTTGATTGGCCTGGTGATCATGGCAGAGGCGTTATGGCACCCTGGAAGTGAAACCGAATTAAGTGATCGAATCACATCGATAGCCGCGACTATTGCACTCGTTGGCGGTGGCAGTATTTTGACTATGGCTGCACTCAACCGAAACTATCTTCCGGCCTTTGCTCTTCTGCCAGCAATCATCACTATAGCGCTTGCCTTTATCCGTATGAGCATTGCGCTGACAAGCGCTCGAGAGGCACAGAGCGAGCGCGTTCTCGCGCGACACGACGAACTGACCGGCCTGGCAAATAGACGTAGTTTTATTGCCGAGCTAGAGGAGCTGGTACCGAACGAAGGCACGGTCCTCCTCATGGATCTAGATGGATTTAAATCCGTGAATGACAAGCTGGGGCATCTAGGTGGAGACGAGCTGTTGCGCCAGATCGCCATCAGATTTTCTCGAGTTATCCCTCACGATGCGCTCCTCGCGCGGCTAGGAGGAGATGAATTTGGCGTAGTGATTCATGGGCCGCCAAGGATTGGACTCGAAGTCGCGCTTGCACTTCAATCAACATTGGGCTACCCGTTCCTGGTGGAAGGTTCAGAGATAGGCATGGGAGTGAGTATTGGTCGCGTAATCAACGATGGCAATCCTGATCTATTGAGACGAGCCGATTTCGCCATGTACCAATCAAAGCGGGCGGGTGGCGGAATTACGCTTTGGGAACCTTGATTGCTTCTAGGCGCGCGAGAGATTCGATGCGCTCTGCGGCATGCTCCACAATTTTCTCCGGATAACCATGGGAGTAACCGTCAAGAAGCGCCCACGGTTCGTGGCTATCGAGACCCGACAGGTGACGCAGTTCTGGCACATAGGCTCGGATGTAATTACCCTCTGGGTCAAACCTCTTTCCCTGCTCTGTTGGATTAAAGACACGGTAATACGGGGAGGCATCCGTGCCGCAACCCGCCGTCCACTGCCAACCATGAGAATTCGAAGCTACGTCATTGTCGATTAGGTATTTCATGAAAAATTCGGCACCGTGCTGCCATTCAATATGCAAATCTTTGACCAAAAATGATGCCACAATCATCCTCGCTCGATTGTGCATCCAGCCTTCTTTTCTCAACTGCCGCATAGCAGCATCAACGATTGGGTATCCGGTCATTCCATGACACCAAGCTTCGAACTCCGCGCTTGGCTCGTCATAACGCATTGCAGCAAAAGCAGGGTTGTAATAATCCCGACTCGTCTGTGGGTAGTGATGCAAAATATCTGCATAAAATTCCCGCCAAGCGATCTCTTTGCGAAAAACTTCGTGGGAAGAACTTTGGTCCAAATTCGCCAAAATTGTTCGCGGGTGTATCTCTCCCCAACGTAAGTGCGGACTCAAACGACTCGTTCCCGGTACTCCTGGATTGTTCCGAAGCAGATCGTAGGAAGATAATCCTCCTGCCTTATACGCTTCCCAGCGACTTAGCGCTGCAGCTTCACCGGCTTCTTGCAGCTCCACGCCTGCTGGGGGCGACCACGTGGGCAGGTTCAGATCTTTAGCATCTGGCTGAACAAAGTGAGGTTCAACCGGAGCCAGAAGTGGAGCACGCCAACCGTGGTTCTGCCAGGCTTTGAAAAAAGGAGTGTAGACACGATAGTTCGTGCCATCAGGCTTTCGTACTCTGCCGGGTGCGACCGCGTAAGGCGAACCCGTGTATTCAATTTCTAGCCCAGCTGCAGCAAGATCTATCTCTTTTTGTACTCCATATGGTGCATATTCTTTTGAAGCATGGATCGAAGAAATCTCATATCGACTGCAGACATCTTGCATCACCTGAACCAGATCACCAGAGATAACTGCCAGATTCCCATCCATGGATCTGCTTAATTGAGCTAACGAATCGGCTAGATATGCCCGACGATATCCTCCAGCACGCGTTGCAATATCTTCATCCATCACAAAGAGTGCCAGGGTTTGATCGGCCGCGGAGAGTGCAGCTACCAGCGCTGGATTATCTGCCAACCGCAAGTCACGTCGGAACCAAAACAAAGAACGCGTAGCCATGCCGATATCCTTGCATAATGAAGGTAGTTAGGCAGTTTCAGGTACGAGGAGCTACCGGCTTTGTCACTCATTCAGAGTTTAATGGGCGAAGAGTTGATTTTTGGGCTCCCCCGGAGCCAACCTCTCACCTAGTGGTCGCCCACGATGGTCAAAACATTTTTGATAAGAATACGGCGACCCGGCGCCGAACCTGGGGACTGGCTGGTACCGCAACAAAAGTTGCTCGCGAACTGGGTCTACCGACTCCCGCCATCATTGCGGTTTTTCATTCGAGTACTCAACAGGATCCCTACGGTCGAGGGAAAGATTTGGCGCCAGAAGATATTTTTGTCGATGGTATAGAACCAGTGGTTGGTTTCCCTGGGATTTGGCCAACACCAACACCGTCGTTTGCGTTATCTGAGCTTCGCGGTAATCACTACTTACGAGAGATCAACCAGAACATCGTGCCCAAGATCTGCGAGTATCTCTCACTAGAGCTGGTGCCAGAAAATACCGCCATGCTGGGGGCAAGTATGGGCGGGTTAGCGACTCTATATAACTTGGCAAAATATCCAGAGCTTTACCGAACGGCCCTGGCATTTTCTACTCATTGGACCGTCGGCGGCGATCCCCTCGTCGATGGGATCATGGGGGCGTTGCCTGCGCCGGGAGATCACAAGATATGGATGAGCCGAGGAACCAAATCCCTGGATGCCGACTACGGCCCCTATCAAGAACGCGCAAATCTCATCGCCCGTGGCATGGGATATGGACATGCCCGAGATTTGGCTACACCTATTTTTCCACGAACATCCCATAACGAAGACTCATGGGCCAGTTACCTTAATCAAGCGCTGCGATTTTGGCTTGCTAACTAACTGCCTAACTGCGATCCCATTGTGAAACTCGCGGAAGCCGACTATTTCGTAACAAATGTTTTAACGGGGCTTGTCGCTGTTACGCCATAAGAATCAGTGGCAATCGATTTATATTGAATAGAGCTCTTTTTCGGGAAAGTCGCAACCAATGGATAGACCCGATAGAGACCATTCTGTTTTGGATTAAAGGAGAAAGTTGGAGCTGAATCGACTCCAAGGTTTATCCATTTACCCTTGCCAATTCGGTAGAAAAATTGCACGTCCAGAAATGGCGACCCGGTTGCGATGGCATCAATCTCTAACTGATCAGAATCGAATGGATCTGGGATTACCTGAGTGATTGAAGTCGAGACCGAGCGCGCTCTTTCTACTTTTACCTCTGGAGTAAAGACCGCCCAGTTCAAACCGGGAACCGTCACAGTCGTTTGCTTGGCAGAGCTAGTTGCAGCGCCAGCACCCGCCTGAAGATTCCAAGAACTGCTTGGCGTATTGCTGACAAAGGATGCCTTGCTCAGGCCACTATTTGCATTGAGCGCTACAAGTACCTCCTGATGAGTTGCGTTATCGAATCGGCTAAAAACAAAGAGTCCGTTATCTGCATAAAGTGTTCTTTGACTACCCGTTGCTAGAGCTGGATATTTAGTACGTAGCGCGGTGAGGGTTCTGATCGTCTCCTGAAGTGGATTTATCGTGTCAAAACTACTTTTATCCCCGATCGGCGATGACCCAATACGAAATTGGTCTCTCCAGCTATTTACTGAAGTTGGAAAAAGATCTTGTCTCGCTTCCTTATCATTACCGCCAGTTAATCCAAATTCATCGCCGTAATAAACCATTGGGATACCGCGAATCGTCAGTAAAAGTGCATGGGCTAATTGATCACGTTGCAGTGCAACTTTTGCATCATCAGTATGAGCCACAATAAAGGATCCGATTCGACCCATATCATGATTACCTAAAAAGGTTCCTAAGTCATTTGCAGTTGTCGTCGCAGTTGTGTAGAAATCATCGTTATTAAAATATGTTCCCAGTAGCGAAGCATCTTGGGTATTTACAAAGTTAACAAGAACTGGTTGCATGGGGAAATCTAAAACCTCATGGAAAGATGCTTGCTTGATCCAAAATGAGGTATTTCGAGGATCTGTATCGTAGATTTCACCCCACATTGGGAAGCTAGTTTTCCCTTGAGTAAAAGCGGCTTTACGCATCGCTGGTAAGAAAGCGCTCCAAAATTCTTTATTGACATGACGTGCGGTGTCGATGCGAAAACCGTCTATTCCGGTATCAGTGATCCAATGGGTAAATACATCGATCCAACCGTTGAGAACTACCGGACTTTCAGTGAACAAATCGTCAAGACCATAAAAATCGCCATATTTCATCGACTCCTCTGATTGCCCCGCATCTCCGCGATTATGGTAATTGCGTGGATCGTTAAGCCAGGCAGGGCTCTTAATGGCTAGATTGGGCTGATCAATTACCGGCGTCTTGGGGAAGCTCGTTGTTGAGCTGAGCTGATCCAAAGCCGGGAAGGCTGGGGTATCGGCGACGATCGTGGGATCAAAGGTTTTGCCGGAAACAGTTTTGTATGGCTGCTCTGAAAGAGCAACATATGAGCTTCCTTGGAGATAGTGAATGACATTAGCTGTGTGGTTGACAACCATATCCAACACAACTTTCATCTGCTGGGCATGTGCATCGGCCACAAATTCCTTGAAATCCGCCATGGTGCCTAAGTGAGGATCAACTTGGTCAAATCCCGCTCCCCAATACCCGTGGTACGCAGCACTATTTCCATCAGAGGCAACAGGAAGTTGACGAAAAACCGGGGTTACCCAAATAGCGGTAAACCCCAATGACTTTATATAGGGAATCTTGTTGATTAATCCGCGCAGGTCTCCACCGTGATAAAAACCCGGATCAGAAGGTAAAAATCCGGTGACGGTTGGATCCCCCGTTACTCCCCCCAGATCATTGGAAGAGTCGCCGTTTGAAAACCGATCCAGCATGACAAAATAAATCATCTCGGGGTGAGGGTTTGGTGGCGCTGCGCGTGTCGGGAACGAAGCCAGCGAAAAAATGAGAACAAAAACCAATGAAATCGTACGCCCCGCGCGATTCACGAAAACTAGCCTTTGACTGATCCGGCGGTTAGTCCACTAATGATGTAGCGCTGTAATGAAAGGAAGATCGCAACCAATGGGACTGATGCGATGATAGAGCCGGCGGCAAACGGACCCCAGTTTGTGGCGTACTGGCCGCTGATGTAACCCTGCAAACCGACTGCGATGGTTCTAGAGTGCATATCAACTAAGAAAAGTTGAGCCAAGATGAACTCATTGAAGGTTCCTATGAAAGTCAATAAGGTCACCACCGCTAAAACTGGAGCGGCCAACGGAACAAAAATTAGCCAATACGTTTGAACCGCGCTAGCACCATCCACCTTTGCGGCCTCATCCAGCTCCAAAGGAATGGAGTCAACAAATCCTTTGAGTAGCCAGATGTTTACGCCCATCGCTCCACCTAGGTAAACCAGAATCAGGCCGGGCTGTGTGCCTAATCCAATTCGTGGTGCGAAGGAATAAATTCGTTCCATGATTACATAGACCGCTGAGAGCGAGAGAATTGCGGGGAACATCTGTACAAGTAAAAGAAGCTGTAGACCCTGCTTTTTACCTGTGAAACGAAGCCTACTAAAGGCAAATGCAGAGGCTCCGCCAATAATGACCGAGAGCACCGCTACCAATCCCGCGATTACCAACGAATTCTTCATCCAGACCAAGTAAGGAATCTTTGGATCTTTGAAGAGCATGGAAAAATTGCTAAAAGAAATCGTATTCGGAATAAAAGAGGTAACTTGCAAACTTCCGCTCGGGCTCAGCGCTGATAGAAAAATAAGATAAATCGGGAAGACCACGAAGAAACATGCTGTGAGAGCAATTGCATGGCGCCAAAGATCTTGCTTCAACCAGGTTTTCATGCGAACGAATCCAATACCTTCGAGCGCCTGATCCCGTAGAGAGAGATACCAGCGATAATCACAAATATCACCACAGAGATGGCGCTAGCCAATCCCAAATTTTGCACTCCTGCGTTGAAAGCAATTTTGTATGTATAGCTAATCAAAATATCGGTCGAGCCCGCGATATCCCCGCCCAGGGTGTTTGCTGGGCCGCCGCCTGTTAGCAGGTAGATGATATTGAAATTATTAAAGTTAAAAGCGAACGATGCCACCAGAAGCGGAGATACCACCTGCAATAAAAGCGGCAAGGTAATTTTTCTAAAAATCTGAGCCGGCGAGGCTCCGTCGATGGCGGCCGCCTCAGAGAGCTCCGCTGGAATAGCTTGGAGCGCGCCACTGGTGATCAGATAAAAGTAGGGGAAACCAAGCCATAAATTCACGATAATCACGGCAGCTCGCGCGAAGAGCGGGCTTTGGAACCAGTGAACGTGAGTCCCAAAGAGATGATTGATGGCACCAAATTCGGTGTCAAACATTCCTCCCCAAATCAGGATGCTCATAATGCTCGGCATGGCATACGGCAAAATAATGATGGATCGATAAAACTTCCGTCCAAAGAGCTTTCGATTCAAAACAATAGCGATCAAGAGTCCTAGTGCGAATTGCGTAAAGACTGTTAGCGATGCAAAGACGATAGTCCAAATAAATACCTTGATGAGCGGTTTACGGATCTGTGGATCTGTCAGAAGTTTGGCATAGTTCGAAAACCAAATAGGGGCACGCCATCCAGGCTGCAAAATATCCGCGCTGCTTTTTACATTCGCATAATCGCCAACGCCGTTATCCTTATACAGATCACCAGTCAAAACATTTGTAAAAGTGTCATTTGCTTTGTTATACACCAGTGTCTGTCGTTTCAGTGAGGCAACATTGTTGCCTTCGATGGTTATGAAATATCCGTCCGAGTATCTAAAACGGGTAGTAGCAAGCGCGTTATCTTGAGAACTCAATTCCGCTGGTGTTAATGGTCGAAATCCGGGGGCTACAGCAATATCGCCATTCTCATCTAATTTTAACGTGGTTGGGTCTAAATCGAATCTCGTTGATCCGGTAGCAAGAAAGTAGTGCTTGTTTACAGGATCTGAGGCCAAAATTTCTAAACGGTTAGCAGCATCTCGACCGATTACGATGTCAAAAGTCGTCTGAGCAGGATCCGCTCTTGTTCCACCGATAACAATCTTACTAATCGCTTCTTCTTTCGTTATGTAATTACCGGTCTGATAATGAAATCCGGACATCGCGATCGTATAGAGAATCGGTCCTACGACAAAGGCTAAGAGAAAAAACATTCCAGGGAGAAAAAACTTCATAGGAACAGAAAAATTAGTTAAATATGTGAGAACGACTGCAAGTAGCGCAAAGGAGAGAAAAACTGAAATGGCATACTCTTTTTTAGCGAAGGAGCTCATGATAAGCATCGTGAGAATCGCCGATACTAACGCAACGATGACGTACTTAATTGTCACCGTAACTTTGCGATGAAAAAGCTTTTCCACGAGGGTCCATTCAGAGAGGTCATAGTGTGAGTGAAGAAAAAACTTCAAATAATAAGTGGAACTGATGGGTCAATTTTTATGGCCCATCAGTTCCTATACTTACTTTTAGCTGATACTTATCTTACTTTTATCGTGGTTTACGGCTTAGAGGTCTTTGATTCCAGCCGCTATGTTGGTCTGGAAGAAAGAGTTCATCTTTGCGGCCGAAGTCGCAGGATCTTTACCGTTGACGAGAACATCTGTCCAGAACGCTGGAAGTAGATCCCAGAAGCTCTTTGAACCGGTAGCACCGTTAAGAATTCCGCCGATCTGTGGAATTCCAGCGATGGAACCTGACTTACCGAAGCCCTTTTGAGCATCAGAGACGCTTGCGTCTTTCTGTGCATCTTTTTGGGCAGGCGGACGTAGTTCGATGTTCTCATAGGCGATCGCTCCAGCTTTTGAACCAAAGAAGTTGTTCAAAAGACTCTTCGCGCCCTGATCGACACCATGTTGCGCTGCATAAACAGTCAACATCGCGCCAGAAACAGAGGCGAAAGCAGATCCGTATGTTCCATGTTTGGTTCCAGGCACAGGCATGAGATTCATTGCGAATCCAGCTTTGGTGTAATCCTGCCACTCCCAGTTACCGATGATGGCATAAGGAACGGTGCCAGCGAGGAACGCGGTCTTGCAACCGGTATCTGTTGCTGGGAAGAATCCGTTGCTCTTACCTGAAGCATCAAGCAGATACTGTTTGATGTTCGCAGCAAGAGTTGCCGATGGGACTGGATCTGCGACTGGGTCCACTGTACCTGTAGGGGTCATCACGTAAGGAGCACCACCGAGAGCGCTCAGAACAGATGTTGCTCCCCAAGACATTCCGCCGCCAGCGACACAAAGCCCAGCTGTTAGCTTCTTGGATGCCTTATTGGCCTTATAGAAGTTGACCATTTGGCCAAATGTAAGTGGCTTGGAAGTCAAGTTGGCGTTGTAGATCATCGCAACGTTGTTGACATCAAGTGGAACACCGTAAAGAACTCCCTTGTAGGAGAGGTCAAAAAGGTTATTGGCTGTGAACTTGGATCGAACGGATGATGCCAAAGTCACTGGTGCTAATTGACCATTTTTGGCTCCGGTGGCAACCCAGTCGTTTGCGCCGATGACGATATCTGGTCCAGTGAGAGCTGTTGCCTTATCAATCGCTGCCTTCAACGCGTCAAAGCTTGAGAAGGAAACAATCTTAATGGTGTAGCCAGGGACCCAGTCGCTCTTGGCGTCAATAACTTTTTGTAAGTTTGGTCCACGAGTATTGTCGGCCCAAACCAGGATCGTATTTGAAGCGGCATGTACGGGCGCTGTGACCATACCTGCCATGAGGGCAGCGGCGATTGCTGCCACTGCTCCTTTTGCGAGTTTACGTGAAAACATGTGACTCCTATATTGCGTAAAGATCCACCGAGGGAGGTGGACCGAGTGCCTCTATTGCAGCATACGAGACGATCAGACTCAAGCAGGATAGATATTTCGCAGAGCAGAGTCGAAGTGCCTGCACTACTTTTCACGCTCAGAAATCAGTTCTAATCTTTTTTCGATACCAAATCGTTACTTTTCAGCGTCCAAATTTCCACCTGAGCGTCGTGAGTTGTGAAGTTAATTCTCCGACTCTTTGGTGCGAGATCGGTTCGTCCATAAAGTCTTTGACCGTATTCGTAACCGTAATCCGACAACTCAATTTCCACTGAAGTCTCTGATCTGGCGATGATGACAAGCAAAGTCTCTTTTTTAGATTCGCGCAAGAATGCGATGTGATTCTCCTGGACATCAACCCATCGAAGCCCACCAAAGGCAAGTGCATCACTTTTTCGGCGAATGGAGACTAGCTCTTTGACTGCAGCAAAGAATTCGATATCCCATTCTGATCGATCTTCCCAATTGATCGTCCTGCGGGCATCTTCACCCCATGCGCCTTTGAGTCCAATTTCATCTCCGGCAAATATTGATGGCACGCCGGGATAGGTCAGTAATAAGCCAACACCTGCTACATGCCGACCGAGATCACCGCCAACGACATTTCGGAATCGAGCAGTATCGTGGGAATTCAATAAGAGCATGCTTGCAACTAGTGATCGCCATGGAATTCCGGCATTAAAGGAACGCATAGCTGCGACCATATTATGACCAGAGAAATCTGGCACTTGAGTCGGCAAACCAAAGAAGCCACCTTCAACTTCGGGATTCTTCTGCAACCATCCCCAAACCGGCCGCATGAAACCGTTGTAATTCATGGTTCCATGCCAGCCAAAACCATCTAGATCCGCTGGAAATTGGTCGGCATTTTCCGCAACCAACCAGGCATCAGGATTCTCTTTCTCCATTGCCTCTCTGATTCCCCGCATCACCTCTCGATTGAGATCCTGATCTTTATAACGCCCAGTCATGTTTCCAACGTCAATACGCCAACCGGCCATCAGATATGGTTTGCGTAACCACTTTTTCACGACCGAATTCTTTGATTCCCACATCAAATCCCGCAGAGCTTGGGAGGAATAATTAAGTTTTGGAAGTGAGGCCAATCCCCACCAACCTTC
>Ga0114963_10002001_pt1 | contig 13881 bp, 11 predicted proteins | sample C_131016_EF_Meta_FD_87019 | JGI IMG/M metagenome (GOLD analysis project Ga0114963, IMG submission 87019) | Freshwater microbial communities from Lake Croche, Canada to study carbon cycling - C_131016_EF_MetaG | ecosystem: Environmental > Aquatic > Freshwater > Lake | place: Lake Croche, Canada...
CTATCGCAGCTACTTTAATAGTTTGTTTGGTCATAAGTATGAAGAGGCTATGGCAGCCACAGATGAAACTGGATATACCACAGCCAAGCCTGTGAGCTGGGATTATAGATTCAGCAATCTTTGCAACTTCAAGTGCCGCATGTGCGGTGACATGCTGAGCAGTAGTTGGGAAAGTGAACAACGTACTCATAATATGTTGGACTATACCAATCCTAAAAATAATTGGATGCGCCCTGAGGTTCGAGAACAAATAAGACAATTTCAAGACACACAAATTGAAGCAGAATTTGCCGCTGCAGTAGAAGAACACAGAGTAGAAGAAATATACTGGGTGGGAGGAGAACCTCTCATGTACGAACAACACTGGCGTTACATGCGCCGTATAGTTGAACTAGGTGATGGACCAAGAGTTTATGCAAGATACAATACCAATCTCAGTCGGGTTAATTACGGCGGTGTTAACCTTTATCGTGATATACTGGCTCATGTACGAGACTGGCAAATCTGCGCCAGCATCGATGGACTTGGACCCATCGGAGAATACATCCGCACTGGGTTGGAATCTACCACCTTTTTAAACAACTTTCAGCAAGGGCTGACTATTTCTCGGCATCCCAGGCAGATGCGTTTTGATTTTACCTTGACCTTGCCTGGCATGTTTGAAGTGGTCAATATCATGAACACTGCCAGAGATTTGGGTGTTGATGTGTTGTCCAAGGTCACATTTGCATTTACCCCGGACATTGTGATGAGTCCCTTGTGCTTGCCGAGAAGTTTGTTGGATCCCTGGGTAAATGAATTGCTGACACAAGTGTCAGGTGGCGCCATGCAGGATGTGTTGACACAGTTGAAAAATCGTCCTACTTTTGAAGAACAATGGCCGGATCAATGTTTGCAAGGTTGGCGGCAGGGCAAGCAGAGAATACTGCGACTAGAATCTATTAGAAAAAATCCCACAACCATGGATGCGATACTGAGCCAACGTCCCGATGTACATGCTTGGTGGAAAGCAATTGATGAGTGAAATAAAAATTACCCTTAGAAATCCCATGGATCGGGACAGCACGCTAGATTGCTGGATTGTGCCCAACGACACCCAGTTGGCACAAGACTGGATCACTGCTCTTAAGCAATTGTTGCAGTCAGACTGCATGCTGGAAAAAAATTACTGTTTCATGGGCTTTGCTGGCACTGCCAGAACACTGGAATATTTGTGCATTCAGTTGAATCAAGCTGTGTGGCAGATCAATCTGTTCAACCGGTCCGGTGAGTGGCAGCGACTGGGACTCGCGGACTATCAAATTGAAGACTGGTTTGCCCCCGACGTGGTTCGCTATGGCCGTGAGTACCCTGTGGCCGTGGGTGGCAATCAACCTTATGAGGTAGGACTTCAGGTCAAACATTCTGTGATGAATCGCCTGCACAATCACTTTGAAGTGTTGCAAGGCACAGTGAACAATCTCAGTAGATATTACCAAGCAGCTGACTATCCTACCAAGTATGCCATACGTCAACTCAACAACATTTGTCACGAAATTGAAAACTTGGTGTTGAGCCAACGCAAACGAGTGTCCAATCCCGAATGGCAACGACCCAGTCAAATCACCACTTGGTTGTGTGCACCTCGGTATCCGTTGACTGACGAACACAGGCAAGGTTTTGTAGCCAATGGTTATGACCGTGTGCTGGGAGGTGTATACATGCACTGGACACAGATAGGCAAAACCTTGTTTGAGGTATTCCGTGACGAAGATGCACCTGTGTTAGATGGTGCCACTTGCGACGCTATCACACATCTTGAATACTATTCGGGAGAGTTTGACATTGAGTGGGGTCGTGATGTGACACGCGGCAGCGAGCAACCTTGGCACGATGGTGAGCAAGATCGTTTTCAAACCTGGTTGAAGGCCAATGGACTTGACCCCCAAGACCCCAAATTGAGTCTGGGTTATTTGCCAGTGGGTCAAGTTGACTTGATTCGCAGCTTTGGTACCGACGACTACCGATCCATTTGGCAACAGCTGGAAACACACCTAGATATATACAAGATCACAGTGGATGGTGTTGAGGCAACATACGACTACTGCTGGAGTGACCCGGATCATGCTCAACAACAAATTGACATGATGCAACCTGGATACGACTATCAAAGGAAACAATTATGAACTGGATTAGAAATCTTTATAATCGCGTTATGTTAGAAATACGCTATCGCAAAAAACTCAAAGAATTGAGAAAGCGCGATCCTTTTATCTACAAGTGACGATGAAAAATATCTTAGGTGTTTCGGCTGGCTATCATGATTCGGCTGTGTCATTGATTTCTCCACATGGAGAAATTTTGTTTGCCGGGCACAGCGAGCGTTATTCAAAAAAGAAAAATGATGCTGACTTGCATCCTGCATTGTTGCACGAAATTGATTTTGATCAGGTTGACACTATTGCTTACTACGAACGGCCTTGGAAAAAACAACTGCGTCAATGGTATTCAGGACAAGGCATAGAGCGGAATAAACTTTTTGTCAGAGATATATTAAGAAAACAGCTCAATTTTGAAAATTTCTACTCGTTTGACGACGTCCATCCTTATGTGGATGCATATTTTTACAGCGATGAAATCAATGGCCTTGATTTATTTACAGTCAAGTCATACAATCATCATTTGTCGCATGCAGCAGCAGGATTTCAAACGTCACCGTACGATCGTGCCACGGTGGTAGTTATTGATGCCATAGGTGAGTGGGATACCATATCAATATGGGGTGCTGAATATGATCGTCGAGGTCGTGCATGTTATAAACGTCTGTGGAGACAAACTTACCCGCATTCTATTGGACTGTTTTATAGTGCAATCACTGGCCGAGTTGGCTTGCGTCCACTAGACGAAGAATACATCACCATGGGCATGGCCGCTTGGGGCAAGCCACAGTGGCAAGACGCACTCAAACTAAGTCTAGTCAATGACGTAGAAAAACTTACCTTTCGACAAAATCTACACACCGGCGTAGGGGATGATTTCTTGCCCAATGCTACCAACGAAGATCTTGCTGCCAGCGCTCAGGCTCTCGTAGAACAACTGATTGAGTCTGTTATGACGCGAGCCAGAGACCAGGGTTGGAGTCAAAATCTAGTGTACATGGGCGGTGTGGCTCTCAATTGTTTGGCCAATAGACGCCTGGGGTCCTGGTTTGAAAACATCTGGATCATGCCCAACCCAGGCGATGCTGGTTCGAGCCTTGGTGCTGCTGCCCTTGCATATGGCAAAAAGTTAAACTGGCAGGACGCTTACTTGGGTCACCTCATTCCTGGCCCTTATCCAGTACAAGATTTATTACAAGAATTAGTGACCAACAAGATTGTGGGTGTAGCCAGTGGGCGTGCTGAATTTGGACCCAGGGCTCTGGGCAATCGCAGTCTCCTGGCAGATCCCAGAGGCAATACTATCAAGGAACGAGTAAATGAAATCAAACGCAGACAACAATTTAGGCCTTTTGCGCCTGTGGTCCTGGAAGAACATGTTAGAGATTATTTTGACATGCCTGGCGGCTGGGTCGATTCTAGGTATATGCAGATCGTTGGACGTTGTCTGCGTCCTGACCTGTTCCCTGCTATTGTTCACGTGGACGGCACGAGTCGCATACAAACTGTACCAAAAGATGGTTCGGGAATTAGAGCACTGCTGGAATCTTGGTATGCCTTGACTGGCTGCCCTATGCTGCTCAACACCAGTCTCAACATCCGTGGCGAGCCCATGGTCAACGATCGAACAGATGCAGATAGATTCGAAAAGTTATATGGCGTTAGAGTACATAGTTAACATGACCACAAAGATCAGTTCAAGCCCAACTTTTTGTCCAGAGCCCTGGACTACACTAAACATTGCACAGTCAGGACAAGTACTGCCGTGTTTTCACAGTTACGGCAATAGCAATAAACAACCACATAGTCTGGGCAATGTCAAGCAAGAATCTGTACAAAGTATTATATCAGGTCCTGTGCTGACCAGTCTGAAACAGACCATAGCTCAAGGACAATGGCACCCATTTTGTCGTCAGTGCCAGCAACACGAAGCCCACGGCTTTATCAGTGCTAGACAGACCAAAATAGTGGATCCTGCTGTGGTCACCCAGATAGATTCAGATTCTGCTGTGTTTAAATTGACACATCTTGCACTGAACTGGAGTAACATTTGCAATCTGACCTGTACCTATTGCAACCCAACTACCAGTACCGCTTGGCAACAGGTGTTGAACATGCCTATTACACATGTACGCAATGAATCATCGGGCCTGGTAGAACTGGCTCGTGCCAGCCGAGACTCCTTGATAGGGTTAAGCCTGGGCGGTGGTGAACCTTTGTTACAGACTGGCCTGTTGAACCTGCTGCAGGAAATTGACAGTGATCGTGTCGATGTAATGGTCACTACCAATCTCAGCATGAATCTAGAGCGCAATGCTATCTACCAAGAGCTTAGGCATTGGCCCAATGTACAGTGGATGATCAGTTTTGACAATGTCACACGTGACAAATTTGAATATGTTAGGCGTGGTGCTAAGTGGAGTCAATTTGTATACAATATTCAAGTGCTAAAAGAACACAATCAACAGATCACAGCGCATCCTGCGTACAGTATATACTGTGCGTTTGATCTAGTGGAATACTATGAGTTTTGTCAAGCCCAAGACTTGCCTATCTTTTGGTGCGATCTGGTAGATCCGGCACCCTTGGACGCCCGTAGACTAAAACCGGAATTGCGTCAACAGGCCAGCAAAGAAATTGATCGCATACTGGCACTGTATGCAACAGATGTTCAAAATGAACAACGGTTAAGTTTGGATAATCTAAAACGCTATCAAGCCCAGTTACTGATACCTCCAGATACCACAGTAGATCCATGGGCTTGGCACGCTGTGCAAGAACAAGCAAGAAGCCACCCAACTAGATTCAAAGAGCTGTGGTCCAATGTGACTGGCTCTGTACGGAGTTAAAGTTTATTCATGATTACAAACGCAACAGTATCTTTTCCAAATGGGTCAAGGTTTATTTTAGTGGACGACTTTTTTGAACAGTCCGTAATAACTGATATAAATCAATTGTTTTATTCAGATGATGGGTGGGAGTCGGGTTATGAGTTTGCTCATTATCCCGGGCGACAAATATATTGTGGCACATCTCTAGTATTAGAGCAGATAAAAAAACACGCAATAGCAGTTGACATTGGTGCTGTGTTAGGAGTTGATGTTGAATTTGTAGGAATTGATTTGTGGAAAGACAGCTCTGGATATCAAATAACCCCACATTGTGATATACCAGGGCCAGATTATGCAGTACAGATCTACATGGGCGAAGGACACAATACCTTTCAAATGCTAGGCACAGCATTATACATTAAAAAACACCACCATTTGACTCCTTTATTTGAAATCTCTTACAGGCCTAATTCGGGATATATCATTGACGCACCGCATACAATACTACATGGACTCAATCACAAAATTCCTTCCAACTATAACAGATATAGCATTTATCTTCGATACAACAAGAAATGAGTATTTTAGTTATAGGTGATAGTTTCAGCTTTGGATCAGAGCTACCAGACGTTCCTGAGCACTTGGGCATTTATGGAAACAATAATACCGACGGCGGTATTGTGAATCCTAGTCAATATGCTTGGCCATCGTTATTAGCAAATCATCTTAACACTTCGGTTACTAATCTGAGCATAGCTGGCGGAAGCAATGATAGAATTTTTAGATTAGCAATAACCGAATCGGTCAGCAAGAAATATGATTTGGTAATTTGTGCTTGGTCATCAATTGATCGTTTTGATTTTAGTTATCACGGAAAAGATCTTCCTTTAACCGCCGGGGTTGATGTTAGTCTTTATTTTCCTTGGTTTAAACAATACCTTGCAGATCACTATGATTCATTTAAAAGTCAACAGAGATGGTTAGCACAACTATTGTCATTGCAAGCATTTTTTAAAAACCAACAGCAACCTTATTATTTTGTAAAGAGTTGTAAGATCATTGACAATAGGTCATTGGGTTATCTATCAAAAGAAATCGACATTGATCACTGCATCAGGTGGGAGAGTGATATGATGAGTTGGTGTACTGGGTTGCCTCAAGGAAAACATGGTCATTTCCTTGAACAAGGACACCGGTTGGTTGCTAATCTTTTTATAGATAAGTTTCGAGACCGCCACGTCTGCGTAAATCCTGTGTGCAGCAACTGATACCACCGTCCCAGAAGTAACTGTGGCGCAGTTCTGAAATGATAGGATTGATTCTGTGACGCTTACAGAAATCAAATACTTCTCGGTTGTAGGCACTGAAGATTACATTTTCTTCGTCTAACACCAAGCAATTGACATCAAACACAGTTTCGGCCACAAAGCCAGTCCACTTGTTCAAATAGGTGTTCACAAAGTCTGTGAACTCGGGTGTGGGTGTTTGTCCTTGTACATACCAAGCACCGGGACTTTGTTCGTACTTGAACTTGCCCACTTCCATGGCAGCCCAGATTGAGCTATCCCATATTTTGCAAACGTCCCAGCCTGGAAAGTCTCTGCCAAGATCCAGGTTCACATCATGCTTGCTGCTCAAAATAACACCGGGCTTGAGAATAGCAAACACTGCATCGCCGTGACCATCTGTCACAGCCTCGTGTATGCGATACTCTGGACCCAGACAGTTTTCCACAATCCAGGCAGTTTGATCCGGACGCAAAAAGTCTGAGTTGTCAAAAAACACATCACGACCCACACGCACAATACAACTGGCCGATGCACCGTTAAGTATGCAATCAGCATCCCATGCACTCTTGTGTGGATTCACAACTTGATCTTTGAAATCACTGCAAATTTCATCCAGTTCTGGCATGGCCAACACACGCAACAATTTTTGTCCCAGAGTGATTTGCCAATCTCTAGGAGTCAAGGGCGGCAATGGTGCTCCGCCGCCTTCGGTTTGAAACCACACAAATTGATCTTTGCTGGGTAAGTTGGGTCTACGAACTCGAGCACCATAGCGTTCAATGGTCTTTTGTAAATTGTCGAGATCCTCTGCAGTTTCGGCAAGAATTTGCTGCAGTTGATTGCGAACTTGTGCATTGTCAATGAAGTCAAAATAGTCTGGAGAATAAGCACGGCCCACTATGACTTCTTCAAGTGGTTGCCAGCTGGTATAAGAATTGATCATGAGTTTAATCTTTCAAGTAAGCTATTTAATCTGCTTTGTTTTGAAGAACAAAATAATTGTTGGTTGTGTTTAACATCATCAAGGCAACTAACAAACCAGTCATGCATGGGTTGTGATTTTATTTTGGCAATGGCCGCTTTTATCTTGATCCAGCGTTGGGTATTGTTGGTTTCTAAATCGTAACTGTTGTCTATCACATGGTCAAATGTTCTATAGCCCAGAGATCTCAGTGCTGCCAAACTGCCGGGTGCACCCACAATCACGAATGGCTGTCCGTGTTTGATAGGTTTGAATGTTTTTTCTGTTAAAAATGCTCCACCGCTTTGATCGGCATCAAAATGTGTTTCCAACACTATGTTGCAATAGCTTTGTGTGTAGTGTGCATATTCTGTGAGATGATGATCGTTTTGTTGATCCGAGTTCATGTCATCACACACATAAGGTGCGTGACTCAAGAAATCCTCAACACAATCACGCAGTCCAGAATCATGATCTATCTCTATGGGATTGTCTTCAAATCTATCACATACATCGACAGTACCGTAACTCCATTGACTATGATCCAATAGTCCAAATCGTTGCAGGTCAGCCATTATAGTGGCACGCCACCACTTGTGTGTTCTACTGAGTGCTGTGAATTCGAATGGTCTGATATTGTGATGTATTTTGGCAGGTGCCACTTCTCGATTGCGGTGCCAGAACAGCAGTTCGTGATCTGGAAAGTATACAAAACCCGGGATGCAATCGGCTGCAGTATTACCACTCACAAAGCGATAGCAGTTAGCTGGCAGCAGGTGATGCTGACACAATTGATCCAGTCTAGATTTTATCCTGGCTGGGTTGTCTCCTTCGTGATAGTAAAACAGCACAGTCAATTCACCTGTATGTAACTGAGATCTGACCAGAGAGCTCATGAGTCCAAAGTAGTCTACATCAAAGTTGAAAAATCCTAGACCAACAGGATAGTATCCACTCACGGAATCTTCTACCAGTGATAACTCACATTCAACGCCGTGAGTTCTACAGTGCTCCAACAACTCAATGGGCACTGTGTTAGGCCAATGATGCACAAACTGTCTCCAACCCTGGGTATAAGGTTGTGCTGACCAAACGGCCAACGCTGGATAGGCCTTGTCTTTCTCTACGCGATCAACTGTGAGATTGAGTTTGCAACCCACGCAACATGTCCTGTAATTCCTGCCAAAGAATTTTTTCTAAGCCAGTACCATAAAAATGTTCATAATTGTGCTCAACGGCTGACAAACAAGCACGATGTATTTGTTGTCGTTCACGCACTGACAAGCTGTCCAATTCTTTCAGTAACCGGGTGACTTTTTCAACTCTCAGGATGTCGTCAGTTTCCTCATCGTAGCTTTCGTCAAACACATCCGCAAAGGTTCGGAATCCGTAACTGCGCATGTATTCCAAACTGCCAGCAGGTGCTACCAGCACAAATGGCATTTCCAGTGCAATGGCCTTGAATGTTTTTTCTGTAATGTGCAGTCTGCGACCAAAGTACACAGTTTCAGTAGGCACATACAACAAGCTGTCTTGTGCTTCTGTGTAATTGCCCAACCAACACGAAGTCATGATCTGAGTTTCTTCTCCCTCAAACAGTCTTGGCAACTCGGCATCCTGAAACACTTGCTCAATATCAGGATATATGTTACTATACTTGAGTGCAATTTGTGAAATATCAACACCTTCGTATGGACATGTTCTTGGCGCAGAAATGTAATTTTTTTCTAAACCTTGCTTGAATACATTGTATAAAAATAATACTCTGTGGTCTCGCTTGCCGGCTACGATGCGATTTGGACTCATGAAGGTGTGTGTAGGTGCACGATCTCGGGCACGTGGTATCAAAAATGTTTTGTCGTAGCCCCGGAACCAGTCCTTGCAAGCCCAGCCGTGATAGAAATAGTAGTGACTTTTCCAACCATATGTTTTTTCCAGTTGTTCAACATATTCTCCCTGCTCGCTTACAATGACATGTCCTGAAGGATTTGGAAATATTTCGATCCATTTTGTTTGATCTTCATTCCAATGACCCCCTATATCACTGTTGCAATTTTTTACTTCTTTAAATAATAATTCATATTGATCTACCCAACAAGGTTCTTGGTCATGCATCCATACATAATCGGTTTCTATGATATCATCGCGACCCAAGTTAAATAAAGCATCAGGGGTTGTTACACCCGGTGGATCACAAAAAAACATTCTTGTTCCGGGGAGATTGTGTTTGATCCAAGGCCAAAAAGTATTGTTGTAAATTTCGTCTATTCTAATCATGTTTGATGTATTTTATTCAGGAACCGCACCGGGTTTGTTTGCTCATGAGCAGCAAGCCAATGATATCGAGCATGCTCGCAGCATGAGTCGCACAAGATTCTTTTGGTGGATCACATACTTATGTGACTATGCTGACTTTGATTTTCTTTGGGAACCAAGTCCCTGGCAAGCGCATCAACGTCATGCTTGGCCTAGTCAATGGCAAGTAGACTCGGGAACTTATCTTGTGCCCACAGTGGGATATGCTGACACCAACTATCATAGCAATTTATCGATACCCAGACTGCCAGATCTTGCTGCTTGGTCAGTACCTAACAACATAGATCTTGCCAGTTTTGATTTTAGTTGGCATCCGGATTTTAGAGAACCCGATTATGAATATCACTTTGGTACTCAGTGGCAAAATGCCGGGGGTCCAGTGTATCGTGGCACAGGCGTTGTAAAAATAATAGATGAGCCTCGTGCCATTGCAGTAAAAAATCTTGCCAACTGGATCATACCACAAAATATTGATGCCGACAGCGTTGATTATTCATGGCATCCTGATCCATTTGATCCTCCTTACATTTATGAATTTGGTACAACTTGGTATTCAGAAGGCGGCCCGATTTACACAGTGCCAGGAGCAACGGATTACAAATACGTTGATCATCCGCGAGCCAAACTCAAGCCCAGTACCGAAAACTGGCAGGTGCTGCACACCAATGACTCAGAATCTTTTGATTGGACTTGGTGCCCACATCCCAAGGATCCGCCCTACGTCTATGTATTTGGTAATCAGCACTGGCCTGCCGAAATCATGCCCACCATGGAATATCATGTGCCCGGAGCAGTTGAACGCAAGTTCATGAGCGAACCACATGCACAGTTGTTACCTACCAGTGAACATTGGCAAGTGACCACCGATCATGCTTTTGAATTTGATCGTTCTTGGTGTCCAGATCCCGGCGATCCGCCCTACATCTATGTGTTCGGCAATCAATGGCACCCAGCTGTGATCATGAGCACCATAGAATACCATGCGCCTGGAGCAGTCGAACGCAAGTTCTTGGATCATCCACAAGCTAAAATCTTGCCTGATCAAAGCTGTTGGTCAGTGCCCGAGGAAGTTGTGGCCGATCGTGTGGACTTTAGCTGGATTCCGGATCCCGGATCGCCTCCCTATGTCTATCACTTTGGCACAGACTTTCAGTCCAGTGTGAACCTGACCTACACGGTGCCAGGCGCTACTGAAATCAAATTTGCCGGGGACATTCCTACTCGAGTCAAAGAACAAACAGCCGTGGCAGTGTTGGACATCTTTTATCTTGACCGCAGCAATGCAGTCAGTGCTAGTCGGTTTGCAAGACTGCAAGAACGCTATCCACATATACAGCGAGTTCGCTATGTAAACTCGGTCATGGATACCATTAAAAGATGCTTGAACAAGACCCGGAACACAAGATTCTGGGTTATTGGCAGCGAGAATGTGTATGATGATTTTGATTTTGCCTGGCACTCTGAGCCCTGGCAGCGTTCCATGACTCATGTGTTTGGTTCACAGTGGAACAAGTGGTCTGACACATTCTTGGTCAACAAGTGGGAGTTTGAACGCAATGCTCGCTGGGCCAAAGGCATTGAAGAATTCCCCAACTTGAATTTTGTGCAAGACCAACAGGTCACAGCACCAGCTGATGCTGCTCCGGTGTATGTGTTGGATCATGGCAATTCTGACTGGAAGTACTTGCAAGATCGTTGTCGAGTGGTGCGCAGTGCTCGATACTTTGACAACTACCTGGACAGCTTGCGCAGATTGTTGACCGGTGTGGAAGAAGAACACATCTGGGTGGTCAGTAGTGTGTGTGATTACACTCGTTTTGATTTTTCGTGGCAGCCCGAAGCCTGGCAACGAGACATGTTGCATGTATTTCCCAGCAATGAACAAAAGTTTGGTGACACATTTTATGTGCCAGTTCGGGCTCTCAGGGACAAAATTGATTCCTTAGAATTGTTAGACTGGTTTGAAACTGTGAACTATTGCAATGATCAGCAAGTTGAGCGATTGCCTATGCCTGTGGTACAACACAACTGTGATTCTCACGTGGATGTGGTGTTGTCTAGCACTCTGGTGGATCCTTTGGTGTTGTATACCAATCGTGCTATATCGCAAAATAGTTTGCCTACTGTGAGCTTGTGGAGAGAACAGGTCAAGACTGTGGTGCCGCTTGATGCAGGTGCTGGTGCTGTGATTGTGCCCAAGAATGCCATACCCTATATCAAAACACAGTTGTATGATTATCCGCATGTTGATCGCACTCACCGCAAGCTGTTGTCTGACAGCCCAGTGGACATTGTGTTCATTGGCAACGGCGAAACAAATGCCAAACAAAACTGGACAGTATTAGAAAACAGAATTATCAATCTAGAGCCAAACAAACTGCATAGAATAGAAGGCGTCAACGGTCGTGCAGCAGCGTATCATGCAGCAGCTCGAGCCAGTACGACCCCTTGGTTCTTTGCTGTGTTTGCCAAGCTGGAAGTGAATGCTGACTTTGACTGGGCATGGCAGCCGGATCGCATGCAGCAGCCCAAGCACTATATCTTTCATGCCCGTAATCCAGTTAATGATCTAGTATATGGTCACCAGGCCATGATTGCCTACAACCGACAGCTGGTGTTGGCCAATGATGGCACAGGTGGCTTGGACTTTACCTTGGATGATGCACACGAAGTGGTACCCATGTTGTCAGGAACTGCTTACTACAACACCTCGCCCTGGGTAGCCTGGCGTACTGCATTCCGTGAGGTTCTCAAACTGCGACACAGTTTACCTGATGTAGAAAATGAATACAGACTCAATCAATGGCTCAACTTTGACAACACTGACTCACATGTGGTCAATGAATCATGGAGCCGCTGGGGTGCTGAGGATGCCGTGGAGTACTACGAGTCAGTGGCGGGAGATTTTGCAGCCCTTAAAAAGAGCTACGAGTGGAGCTGGTTGGCCAGCTATGCTCTGCTCAAAAGAAATCTCGCACCTGACTGACCACATATTCCACTTGGCCATCGGTGAGTTCAGGATAGATGGGCAAGCTGAGACATTCCTGGCAGAATCTAGCAGCTTCCCAATGATCGGCCTCCAAGGGAGTAGGACCTGCACCTGCACCCACTTCAAGTTCATAGAGAGGGCGTTCGTAGTGTACGCGAGTTTCGACTTCGTGATCTTCGAGGTGTTGACTCAGGCCATTGCGTTGACTGGTACGAATCACATATTTGTGCCAGGCCGGCACTGTGCCCGGAGTGACACCCGGTACTGACACCAGGTCGGCCAGATGTTCGCTGTAGTAAGCAGCAATTTCAGATCGTCGGCGTTGCCAGGCGTCAAAGTACTCCAGCTTGATCAACATCTGTGCACAGTCGCTCTCGCTCATTTTGCTGTTGTAGCCTACGTAGTCGTAATTGCTGAGTTTGCAGTTGTCCCGGAGATTGCGTATGGTCAAGGCCACATCGGGATTGTCAGTCAGCACCATGCCACCGGAACCGTAGTTGGGCAAGTTCTTGGTGGGATCAAAACTGAATACACTGATATCACCCATTTTGCCCGAAGGTACACCACGTGAGCTGGCGCCAAAGCTCTGTGCAGCATCCTCAATGATCCAGGGCTGATGTCGATTGAAAAAGCCAGTTTCCAGTTGAAACTTTTCCCAGTCCACGGTGTTACCAAACAAGTTCACATACATTATGGCTCGGATGTTTTCTTGGTCCAGGGTACCGTTGAGACTGCCCAGGTTCATCAAGCCCGAATAAGTGACATCCGTGATCTTGACCTCAAGGTTACTGGTACTTGCTGCATTCAATGTAGCTGCAAAACTCACGGCCGGCACTGCTATACATGACTCCTCTGGCTGCCAGATTGCAGGAGCACACTGCATGGCATACACAAGGCCGTTGGTGGCACTATTCACAGCAATGGCATACCGGCGATTGCAACGCAGGGCTATGGCCTGCTCAAATGCCTGTGTGTAAAATCCATCTAGCACCTGACCGGTGCAATACACGCGATCGCTGGCCTCCAAGATCTGATCTCGCAATTGAGCATACTGCAGATCAAGTCCAAAGAATGGAACCCGAGACCGGTGTTTCATTTTGTATTCCAGTAGGTGCTGCCCTGCAGCCAGAGATAATAGTTCTCAAAGCCTTGTTCGATGTCAGTGGCAGGACTGTAGTCAAAGTCCTGTTGAGCACGAGCAATGGAAAGAGCACCTCGACTGGGGAAATTTTGATCACGATCGCACACTTGAACATGACCTTGTCCTGCAATCTTCACAGCCAGTTCTGCTGCTTCCAGCAAGCTGCGACCCTGTCCACAAGTGATGTTGTAGGTGCGATTACTTGTGCGGTCACTC
>Ga0114963_10002003_pt1 | contig 13859 bp, 13 predicted proteins | sample C_131016_EF_Meta_FD_87019 | JGI IMG/M metagenome (GOLD analysis project Ga0114963, IMG submission 87019) | Freshwater microbial communities from Lake Croche, Canada to study carbon cycling - C_131016_EF_MetaG | ecosystem: Environmental > Aquatic > Freshwater > Lake | place: Lake Croche, Canada...
CCAGGCCACCGTCATCTTCCTGAGATTTCTCAAGGCCTAAGCCATGCAGCCAACAAAAAAGTAGGTTTAACGTTCGTGCCCCACCTCACTCCTATGATCCGCGGAATTCACGCTACGCTGTATGCTCGTTTAACCCATCCGCAAACAGAACTGAATCTTCAAGATTTATACGAAAAAAGGTACCAGGGCGAACCCTTTGTTGATGTGCTGCCCTCAGGCAGCCATCCTGAAACAAGATCAGTCCGGGCATCCAACCTTTGCAGGATTGCAGTCCATAGGCCGCAAGGGCAAGATACAGTCGTCGTTCTTTCTGTAATTGATAACCTCGTAAAAGGGGCTGCAGGTCAGGCTGTGCACAACCTCAATCTGATGTTTGGTTTCAATGAAACACTAGGACTTGAAGGTTTACCTGTTCTGCCTTAATGGGCCAGGCGGATTGAATCATGTTGCCTAAGATTAAACGCTCACTCCGATCCAACCTAGGGAGTCATCAGGTCAAGATGTCTTTGCAGCCGCAAAGACCCTGGTGGCTGCGCTGGGGTAGTTCGGTAATGTGGAATCTGGCCTTGTTGGGAATCATTTCCCTTGTTTCGCATATTCTAGGCTGGCCTTTATTGGGGCCGTATCACATGAATGTGGATACCCGCGCGCTAGAGGCGGAACACCGTGTCGTTGAGCAACAAATGGCTGAAGCCAACGAAACAAAAGTGGTGCAAGAGCGCTTACAGAACGAAGAAAAAGCCGCCCGTCAAAACCTGGCCCAAGAACTTGCCGCTCTGCGCGAAGAGAATTTGCATCTTAAAGAAGACTTGGCATCCCTTCGCAATCTAAAAAATCCGGCAGCGATAGGAGGGACGCCCACCTCTAGCGAAGGGTTAAAATTAAGCGGATTTAAAGTACAGGCAGGCGCAGTACCCAATGAATATCGCTGGCACTTGTTGGTGGCTAATGCGGGCAATCAAGCACGCCCATTTCAAGGAAAAGTCATATTAAAGTTGCAATATGCGAGTGGCGAGAGAGTAGAAGTTCAACCTATCGCAACAAAACCAAACGACAGCACGCAACTTCTTAGTTTCAAGTATTATCAAGAAGTAGAGGGAACATTTCGGGGTGCCCCTGCAAAATCGGCAAGTATGATTTATGCAGAAGTGTGGCGAAACGGCGACTCCAATCCCACGGCTGTTCTATCACTGCCCATGCCCTAACAAGGAACCGTTTTATGTTCGGAAACCAAAGTAAAGCAGCCCCGATTGATAGCCTTATTGGCTCGGGAACAACCATCGTTGGCGACATTAGCTTTAAAGGTGGAATGCGCGTTGATGGCGTTGTAAAAGGGACGATCCATAGCGAAGGCCAAGTAGGGTCAACGCTCATCGTGAGTGAGTCAGGTCGCGTTGAGGGTGAAATTCGCGCACCGCGTGTCGTCATTAACGGTGAAATTCTGGGGCCTGTTTTTGCTACCGATTCAGCTGAGTTAATGCCTAAAGCGCGCGTGACAGGGGATTTACATTACCGCAAGATTGAGATTCACATGGGTGCGCAACTTACGGGTCAGCTGATCCATGATGAGCCAGATTCTGGCAATATTGTCGATCTCAAATCGCACCAGCAATCTACCTAACGTTACAGTAGTCAGGAGAGCAGTATGAACGCAGTAACCGATATGCCAACCGCCATTATTTTTACCGATAGTGCTGCCGCTAAAGTACAAAGTCTTTTGGATGAAGAAGGGAACAATGCGTTGAAATTGCGCGTGTTTGTATCAGGAGGCGGTTGCTCTGGCTTTCAATACGGATTTACCTTTGATGACGTCCTGAATGAAGACGATACGGTGATGGAAAAAAACGGCGTGCAATTATTAGTCGATGCCATGAGTTATCAGTACCTAGTTGGCGCTGAAATTGACTATACCGAGGGACTAGAAGGTGCGCAGTTCGTCATTCGCAATCCCAATGCTTCCTCTACCTGCGGTTGTGGTTCATCGTTCTCAGTTTAAGCCGGATACACTGCCCCAAGTATCCTGGGGCCTTGTGCTCCAGTCACACTGATTAAGTTACCGGCTTCTCCCTGAATAGTGCGCTGCGCTAACCAGGCAAAGGCCAGTGCCTCTACCTGATCTTCTTGGATGCCAATTGCCCCAGTACGATTCACCAGGCGCGGGGCAAGTAAGGCTTGTAATCGATTCATCAAAGCCGTGTTGTATGCCCCCCCTCCACACACCCACACCTCCGCGCTGCTTGGTGTAAATTGTTGAATGCTGTCTGCAATGGCACGCGCTGCCAACTCCAGTAAAGTACGTTGTACGTCCTGGGCTGGAATAGCAACGCAACCCCTTAATGACAGCACCTCTTTGAGCCAGGGCATATTAAACATATCGCGACCTGTGCTACGGGGTGGTGAAAGTGTAAAAAAAGGATGTGCAAGCAAGCGATTCAGTAGCATTTCATTTAAGGCTCCCGATTGGGCCCAAGCCCCATCTTGATCATACCTAAGCCCCTGATGCTCTTGAATCCAGGCATCCATTAGGGCATTGCCCGGGCCGCAATCAAACCCGATGGCAGCTTGCCCAGGCCTCAAGGCCGATAAATTAGAAAACCCGCCAACATTAACAATCGTTCTGTGCACTGAAGATGAACCCAATACAGCTTGATGAAAAGCGGGCACCAATGGTGCGCCTTGCCCCCCCGCTGCGATATCACGCGAACGAAAATCTACCACTGAGGTAATGCCCGTTAGCTCAGCGAGCAAGGCTCCGTTCACCAATTGTAGGGTGTAACCAAGACTGGGTTGGTGGCGGACTGTTTGGCCGTGACAACCAATAGCTGCCACTTCAGTGGCCGCATAGTGTGCGTTGGTTAAAAGCAGGTGCACAGTCTCAGCATACAGTCTTGATAAGGCGATGCCCGCAACAGCAGCGCGATGCAATTCATTCGGGCCTGGATGATTCAATGCCAAGCATTCGGCTCTCAGCGCCTCTGGCATTACAAGATGGGTGCTGGCCAAAACAGAGACGGTGCTACCGTCAAAACGAGCCAATACCCCGTCAACGCCATCCATGCTGGTTCCAGACATCAGGCCAATGAATGGCTTTTGCGATAAAGTGTGGGTCGAATGCTGTGTGGCCATGATTTTGTATGGTCCAAAAAGATGAGCTTACAATGGCTGGTGCAAAGAGATGTAAAAGATGAGTGAACAAAATTTAGCTGAAATTAAACGCGGTTGCGAAGAGCTTCTGCCGGAACAAGAATTTGTGGCGCGCCTGAAAGAAGGTAAGCCGTTGCGTGTCAAAGCGGGATTTGACCCCACCGCCCCTGATTTACATCTGGGGCATACGGTGCTGATCAATAAATTGCGCGCATTACAGCAACTAGGCCATGAAATCATTTTTTTGATTGGGGATTTTACCGGCTTGATCGGCGATCCCACGGGCCGCAATGATACCCGTCCTCCACTTACCCCCGAGCAGATAGCAGAAAACGCTGTTACCTATCGCACACAGGTTTTTAAAATATTGGACCCAGAGCGCACGCAAGTTGCATTTAACTCTGAGTGGATGGGCAAAATGAGTTCAGCCGATATGATTCGCCTTGCTGCTTCGCATACGGTGGCGCGCATGTTAGAGCGCGATGATTTTGCAAAGCGCTATAAAGCCGAGCAACCTATTGCTATCCATGAATTTCTATACCCTTTGGTACAGGGCTATGACTCGGTGGCATTAAAAGCAGATCTTGAGCTGGGTGGGACCGATCAAAAGTTTAATTTATTGATGGGACGAGAATTACAAAAACAGGCAGGCCAGCGCCCGCAGTGCATTCTTACCATGCCCTTGTTGGAGGGCTTGGATGGGGTGAATAAGATGAGTAAGTCTAAGGGCAATTATATTGGCATTATGGAGCCGCCCAGAGACATGTTCGGTAAACTCATGTCGGTCTCAGATACCTTGATGTGGCGATACTTAGAACTCCTCTCATTCGAGTCACTGTCTACCATTGCAGCTTGGCGTAAGGAAGTGGATGCGGGCCGTAATCCCCGCGATATCAAAGTTAAACTAGGCCAAGAAATGGTGGCGCGTTTTCATGGGGCCGATCAAGCGGTATGGGCCTTAGAGGATTTTGAAGCCCGATTCAGAGGTAATGCCATCCCTGATGACATCCCAGAAGTGAACTTAGAGGCGCCGGCAGAGGGTTTGCCCATTGCGCAAGCGCTACAGCGCGCTGGCTTGACCGCCAGTACCTCCGAGGCAATACGCATGATTCAGGCAGGCGGTATTCGTTTAGACGGCGAAAAGATCGAAAATAAAGCCTTGATCTTAGCGATAGGCACGAATGTGGTTTTACAGCGAGGCAAGAAGGATTACCGCAGAGTCATCGTTGTTCCAGAAAATTGAATCAATGATGGGGACCGTTCTGAATCGATGCGAACGAACCAGTCCCAAACAAATTACAAATATTGATTTCGCAAGGTATAAAGCCAAATGAATCGGGAGCATAGTCAGGAAGATAGCCAGTTCGCGCTCCTGCGCTCGCGCTATTTTTTACCTTACTTCATTACCCAGTTTCTTGGGGCCTTAAACGACAACGTGTTCAAGAATGCCATGGTGATTGTGCTGGCCTATCGCGGAGGAAGCATTCTGGGTTTAAGCGGGCCCATTCTTGTCAATCTTGCTGCAGCGCTATTTATTTTGCCCTACATTTTTTTATCAGCACGTGCAGGTCAGTGGGCAGATAAGTTCGAGAAAACAGGACTCATGCGATGGGTCAAGCTTGCAGAGATTGGCATCATGCTCTTGGGAGCAGTGGGTTTTATCAGCAATCGTGCAGAACTATTGTTCATAGCGCTCTTTCTGATGGGTTGCCATAGCACTGTTTTTGGCCCGGCCAAATATGCCTTACTGCCCCAGCATATCAAGTCAACCCAGTTGGTTGGTGCGAATGGTTTAGTTGAAACGGGCACGTTCCTAGCTATTTTGTTGGGTACCCTTCTAGGCGGGGGCTTGGTGGCCTCACATGAAATCGGTGTTCTGCCAATTTGTATTGCTACTCTTTTTTTGGCCGTGGCGGGCTACATCAGCTGCCGTTGGATTCCGCTTGCGCCTTCAGCCGATCCTGACCTCAAACTCAACACCAACCTATTGGGCGAAACGTGGCGCACTATTTTAGTGGCTCAGCGCGACCGCACAATGTGGATGGCACTCCTTGCTAACTCGTGGTTCTGGTTTTACGGGGCCACGTTTTTAACCCAATTTCCATCCTACGCAAAAGAGATTTTAAATGGGGATGAGACCGTCACCGTCTTGCTACTGGCAGCCTTATCGGCAGGGATTGGTGTTGGGTCATTATTGTGTGAGCGCTTTTCAAAGCAAGGGTTAAATCTGGGGTTAGTCATACTTGGTTTGATCGGGATGACAGCATTTGCTGGTGTGTTACCTCTGATCTCGAGCGCCAGTGAACCCACTGCCAATGCACCGTTATCCGCCATAGGTGTCACAGTTTTCTTACTTTCTCCTATCGGCGTAGCCATTATTCTGACCCTCATCGGGATGGGCTTGAGCGCAGGGCTTTATATTGTGCCACTGTATGCTTTAATTCAGTCTCGCTCAGATCCCAAACAGGTTTCACGCATGATTGCTGCGAATAATGTTATGAATGCGTTTGCGATGATCCTGTCCTCTGTCATGGCAATCTTATTGTTTTCTTGGGGGGCCAGCATCCTTAATGTGTTTCAAACGTGCGCTTTGGCCACGGCGATGTTTGCGACGGTGTTATGGTTTGCTGCCCCTGAATACTCCCGTGCTTTGAGCGCTTGGTTTTCAGCCAAATGAACGCCATGAAGCCTTCACCATCCCTTGTCCCTGCTGTTCGTTGGGACAGTGCAGGTCAGCGCCATATTGATCTGAGCGCAGTGCTCAATCTTGCATGGCCGATGTTTCTCAATAGCGCCTTACAAGCGGTTTTAAATCTCACTGACACTTGGTTTGTGTCGCGTATTTCAACCGAGGCCACAGCGGCGGTAGGGGCAATATTTTTCTTGGTGATGATGTGTCTTTTTGTGGTGGGGGGCGTTGGGCTTGGCATTCAAACCTTGGTGGCGCAAGCCTATGGAGCCGGCCAGCGCGATCAGGCTGCTCGAGTAACTTGGGCAGCATTATGGCTCTCTCTCGCAATTACACCGCTTTGTGGGCTCTTTGCTGCACTGGCTTTTCCTATTTTGCATCCCTTTGGTCTTGCGCCAGGAATTGAAACCCAGGCGTTGGCGTTCTGGGGCCCGCGTTTATGGGGTGGTCCCTTTTCTGTCGCACTTTGGGCCTTGACGGGGTTTTTTAATGGCATCAGCCAGCCTCGCATTACCTTGCTCATCATGGGTATTACAGCAATAGGAAATGTTTTTTTTAACGCGCTATGTATCAATGTGTTCGGTCTGGGTGTGGCAGGTGCGGCCTATGGAACCACTCTGGCGCAAATCTTAGGGGTGATCGTAGGCTTAGCGATATTCTTGGGGCCTACTTTTCAACGCAGTTTTGAGACACACCATCATTGGCGCAGCAAGGCAAAAGATTTTTTAAAAGTCATTCATATCGGTGTCCCAACGGGTTTATTTCCCGCAGTGGATGTCATCGGATTTGCACTGTTTCAGATGATGATGTCAAAGCTAGGGGCGATAGATGGTGCTGCCACTCAGCTAGTGATGATGTTGACCTCAATCGGCTATTTGCCGTCAATTGGTATTGGTATGGCAGGTACGACCCTAGTAGGGCAATCGATTGGGGCCGGAGATAGAGAGTGGGCGATGAAGCTCGGTAATCGAACGATACTGATAGCAATGGCCTATATGGGTGGCTTGGGACTGATATTTGCATGGCTTGGGCCCGCAATGCTGGCAGGGTTTATCGATCCACTAGACCCCAATGGGCCAGCCACCTTGGCCTTGGCGAGTGGCCTGCTCTGGGTGGCAGCAGGATATCAATTGTTTGATGCCATTAATCTAGTCTGTGCTTTTTGTTTACGCGGAGCAGGGGATGTTCGCGTACCAACAGTTTGGCTCTTGTTGGCCAGTTGGTTGTTTTTTTTACCGCTCACACATGCGCTATCGTTTGCCTCAGGCCAAGGCTATGTGAACTTTCTGCCGCAGTATGGATGGGGAGCCTTAGGCGGCTGGATCGCCGCCTTAATCTATATTCTGCTTCTTGCCGTAATGTTGTTTGCGCGGTGGCGTTCAGGTGCATGGAAGCGCATTTCGATCTAAGCGAAGTGCATACTGAATGGATCCCTTACGCCTCCTTATTCCCTCACGAGCGTGTTAACCGGCAATAGCTTGTTCGATTCGGGCTTTCATGGCGTCGTCGATCTGATCAGCAATATCAACGGCTTTCATGTTCTCTGCCACTTGTTCTGGTCGGCTAGCCCCCGTGATCACAGTGCTTACGCGAGGATTAAGCAAACACCATGCAATGGAAAGCTGAGCCAAGCTACAGTTTATTTCTTCTGCAATAGGGCGCAGTCGCTCTGCAGCTGCCCGTTTGCCTTCATCGGAGAGTTCGTTTTGAAGCCACTCGTAACCCTTCAACGTACCCCGGCTACCGGCTGGTATGCCGTCGCGATATTTTCCGGTCAATACACCTGAAGCTAAAGGGCTCCATGTAGTGAGACCTAAACCGCAGTGCTCATATAATCGGGCATATTCCACTTCTATGCGATCGCGATGAAACAGATTGTATTGCGGTTGTTCCATAATGGGTTCGAGCAAATGGTGGCGGTCAGCAATTTCCCACGCGGCCAGAAAATCCTGTGCAGACCATTCAGAGGTTCCCCAGTACAAAGCCAAACCGCGGTCAATCATGTCATGCATGGCCCAAACAGTTTCTTCAATCGGGGTTTCGGGGTCAGGACGATGGCAGAATACTAAATCAAGATAATCCAGATCAAATCGATCCAGTGAGCCTTCTATCGCATTCAATAAGTATTTACGGTTAAGCGTATTCTTCCGGTTTGCGCCGTCATTGATCCCCCAAAAAAACTTGCTCGAAACAATAAAAGAATCGCGATCCCAGTCCAGTCGTCGAAAGGCTTCCCCCATCACTACTTCGGCGTCACCCTTGGCGTACACTTCGGCGTTATCAAAAAAATTCACGCCCGCTTCAAAGGCGGCAGCCATGCAATCAGCGGCCAGCCCCGCATCCATTTGATTCCCGTAAGTCACCCAAGAACCCAAAGAGAGTTCGCTAACTTTCAGGCCGGAATGGCCGAGACGACGGTACTTCATGGGGCTTCTCCTTTTTTGTTGCCTTGCGGCGTAGTACGTTGCGCGCGGGGATGCGCTTTATCATAAGCCAGCGCGAGTGACTGAAAATCAAGATGCGTATAAATTTGTGTGGAAGCGATACTGGCATGCCCGAGCAGTTCTTGGACTGCTCTGAGGTCTGCGCTCGATTGTAGTACATGTGAGGCGCAAGAATGTCTGAGCATATGGGGATGAATGCGCTGTGGTAAACCCAAGCGTTCGCCATGGCGTGCCAAACGTTCTTGCACTGTTCTGGGAGAAATGCGTCGCCCTCGGACGCCAATAAATACAGCACTTTCTTCTGATCCAATGCCTTCCTGTGCGCGAACATCGAGCCAGTGCGCAATTGCCTCTAGTGCAGCACTTCCCACAGGAATAGTTCGGGTCCGGCTGCCCTTACCTAATACTGTGACCAGCCCTTGATGGGTATCCAGGCGATCTAAATCTAATCCCACACATTCCGCTAAACGCAGCCCTGACGAATAGAGCAATTCAAAGAGCGCGCGATCTTGAACACTCAGCCAAGATGGCTGGGCGGGCTGGGATGTTTGGGCATCAGGGATCGGTGCGGGATGCATTAAGCTTGCTGCAGCATCCACCCCCAGTGCGGAAGGGAGGCGCTTTTCTGAACGTGGTGCACGGATTCCGCGTGCAGGATTAGGTTTGGAAAGGCTTGGGTATAACCAATCAAAAAAGCTCCGCCAAGCAGAAAGACGGCGCGCCAAACTGCGCCCTGATATGCCCGCCGAGTGCGCCCGGGCGAGTTCACGTCGCAAGGTGCTGGGGTCTACATCTTCTGGCGGGGTAGTAGCGAGCAAACTTGCCAGGCTTTCTAAATCTTGCCTATATGCCGAAACTGTATGGTGAGAGAGCCGACGCGTACTAGTGAGTTCTGCCAAAAAAGCGTTGACCGGATTCGACCAAGCCGCATTCATTTTTTGTTATGCCTCGTGGTAAACCAGCGAGGCACAGCTTTCAATGGCTGCGGTTGCGAGGGCCGCTAAACGTCCCAGAAACAAGGTACCCATTTCTGGATAAAACCGATCCGCTTCTTCAGAGGCCAGTACCAGTAAGCCAAACGCAGGATGGCCCAAAGGAGCGAGAGCAAAAGATTTGAGCCGAGCGGCATCTTCTCCAAACCAACGATTCACTTCGTAAATGGGGTGATGACCGCAAACGGGATGGCTCATACCTACCGCAAAAGTTTGGAGTTCAGCCAATACGGGTTGTCTCCACGGACTGTCGTCTCGTCCTAAGGCATGTCCCCAAAGACGCATCGAAACATAAGGTATTTTAAAGCCTTCGCGGAGCCCTTCCAAAATTGCATCGGCCACTTGATCGGGCTCGCGCTTAGACATGATTTCAATAGCGAAGGACTGCACTTTGTCAGACAGGGCATCGTTCTCGCGCGCAATTTCAATGAGCTCTGCTAGCCGCGTTTCAAGAATTCGATTGCGGTCACGCAAGGCCGGGAGTTGACGATCGATGAGAGAAACTACTTGCCCGTTTTCTGACTCCCGCTTGGGGGTAGGCAAAAACTCAGGGTGTTGATCGAAAAAATGGGGTTGGGTACGCAGCCATGCGCACACCTCATCAGACTGCAAAGTCATGGTCGATTCCTTATAAGTTCAGAGGGGTCCATGTGCCCCGAGAAGCTGGTTTTAGCGTCACCCGTCATATATAAATGATGACCGGGCCCCTGCCATTCAATCTTTAAATCACCACCATGAGTATGAACCTCCACACGATGATCTAGCCATCCCCTCAAAATCCCGCTGGCAACCGCGGCACAGGCTCCGGTGCCGCAGGCAAGGGTTTCACCCGCACCGCGTTCCCAAACGCGCAACTGAATTGTGCCGCGATCTACGATTTGCATGAAACCGGCGTTGACCCGCTTAGGGAATACGCGGTGATGCTCGGTTAAGGGGCCTTCAATCGCCACGGGAGCATGGGCACAATCTTGTACACGTTGCACCGCATGCGGGTTGCCCATCGAGATCACAGTAATGTCTCGATGTACGCCGTTGAGTTCAAGTTGCTGAAAAGGCCCAGCAACAGAACTCATCATGGGTAAATCTTGAGGTGAGGTTTTGGGTTCGCCCATATCTACCTTCACTTTACCGTCTTCCAGGCATTGGGGTGTAATCAATCCCCCTAAAGTTTCAACGGTGATCTGGTTTTCAGTGGTGAGCCCCTGCTCCAATACAAAACGGGCAAAACAACGTGCACCGTTTCCGCAGTTTTCTACCTCAGAGCCATCAGCATTAAAGATTTGATAGCGAAAAGCATGTTCGGGAGATTGCGCAGGATGAACGATCAGGATTTGATCGCAACCGATTCCAAAGCGCCGATCAGCGATCGCTTGAATTTCGTTAGAACTTAAACTGAACGATTGTCTGACCCCGTCTAGCATGACAAAGTCATTACCCAATCCCTGCATTTTGGTAAACGCTAACTTCATACTGCCTCAATCTTGATCACAAGTGCATCATACTCTTTCAGGCTTTTAAGCTTAATGGCTATCGTCGCCATAAAAACTGGGTTCACCTGGTGGGCGTGTTTTAAAACGTTTGTGAGACCACAAATATTGCTCAGGTATTTCGCGCACTCTATCTTCAACAAAGGCATTCATGCGCAGGGTGTCAGCAACGGGATCATCGCTGGGAAAATGATCCCAAGCAGGATAAAAATACGCTTCGTAGCCAAGTTTGTCGGGGCGTTCTCGGGGAACGCAAGGAATAATTGTAGCGCCCGTTAATTGAGCAAGCCGGGATAGGGCAGGGGTAGTGGCAGTAGGAATGCCAAAAAAAGGCAGAAAAAGAGATTCTTTAGAACCAAAATCAAGGTCGGGCAGGTAATAAAATGCGCGAGGCGCTTTGAGATCTTTGATCACTTGTCTTAATCCCTGCTGACGAGAATATAAAAACCCCCCTGAAAAACGTGTGCGTTTATCAAATATCAGTGCATTAATCTGCGCATTCTTGTGTTTTCCGAATAGCGCCATCAGGGGGTACTCCGCACTCAACCGGATGCCAATGACGTCCAAGGCTAAAAAATGCGGGGCCAACAAAATCACGGGGCGGTCTCGTACCGCATCCCAGTGATGAACATTGATTAAGCGCACCTCTTTCTGCAAGCGCGCGCGGGAGGCATACCACTGTAAGCCAATGGATAAGATGGAGCGCATGAAGGCGATGAAATGGGCTTTGCCAATCTGAATGCGTTTCGTTTCAGACCACTCAGGAAAGCATAAACGTAGATTGATCAAGGTGATACGTCTCCTTTCCCCGGCCAAATACCATGCAATCAGACCAAGCGGAATGGCCAATCTCCTAATCCACCGGTAAGGGGGTAAGGAAAGGAGCCACACCAGCCCCTGGGTCGCGCGGCTCAGCCACATAAAGAAAGCTCAATTATTGAAAAACTGTGACTAAAATATTTCACAAAGGATGCGTATACTGGAGGGTTATGTTGATATGAGTCGGAGAACACTCTTGAGTAATTACCTTTTCACGTCGGAATCGGTATCCGAAGGACATCCGGATAAAGTCGCCGATCAAATTTCTGATGCTGTTCTAGATGCAATTCTAGCGCAGGACCCGCATGCTCGCGTGGCTTGTGAAACTTTGGTGAGCACCGGTCTATGCGTGATTTCAGGCGAAATTACCACCCATGCTCATGTGAACTATATCGATATCGCCCGCGATACGATTCAACGAATTGGTTATAACAGCTCTGAAATCGGTTTCGATTACCAGACTTGTGCCGTATTGACTGCGCTCAATCGTCAGTCTCCTGATATTGCTCAGGGCGTGGACGAAGGCGCTGGAATGGATCTAGACCAAGGAGCGGGTGACCAAGGCCTGATGTTTGGCTACGCCTGTGATGAGACCGATGTGTTGATGCCCTTGCCGATTCATTTGGCCCACCGTTTAACTCAGCGGCAAGCGGAAGTGCGCAAAGACGGCCGCCTAAAATTCTTGCGCCCAGATGCAAAAAGCCAGGTCAGCGTGCGTTATGTAGACGGTAAGCCCAGCCACATTGAAACCGTGGTTCTCTCCACGCAGCATGATCCTGATGTATCGCACGCTCAGTTGAGCGAGGCGGTGATCGAAGAAATCGTGAAACCGGTCATCCCGGCTTCAATGCTGAAAGACACCCGCTATCTGATTAACCCCACCGGTCGCTTTGTCATTGGCGGCCCCATGGGGGATTGCGGCCTCACAGGCCGTAAAATCATTGTAGATAGCTACGGCGGTGCTGCACACCATGGTGGCGGCGCGTTCTCGGGTAAAGATCCATCCAAAGTTGACCGTTCAGCTGCTTACGCGATGCGGTATGTTGCGAAGAATATCGTGGCTGCGGGATTGGCTTCAAAGTGTGAAGTGCAGGTTGCTTACGCAATTGGAGTTGCTCGCCCCGTAAGCTTAATGGTGAATTCTTATGGAACTGGAGCGATCTCGGATGAGTCTATTGCCGAGGTGGTGCAAAATGTATTTGATTTGCGTCCCAAAGGTATCATCCAATCTTTGAACTTGCTGCGCCCCATCTACGGTAAAACCGCTTCCTATGGCCACTTCGGCCGCGAAGAGCCGGAATTCACTTGGGAAGCCACTGATAAAGTGGATGCGCTCAAGAGTGAGGCAAAAGCACACGGTTTTGCTGGATAAAACAAGTTAGTTAACCCTTAAGTAAGATCTTTTAGGAGTCTCTTCATGAGCGCAGTTCCAAACGTTTCAGAACACGACTACAAAGTCGCCGATATTTCCCTCGCAGCCTGGGGCCGCAAAGAAATCGGCATTGCCGAAAACGAAATGCCCGGCCTGATGGCGCTGCGTGAAGAATACGCGGGCAAATTCCCTCTGAAAGGCGCGCGCATCTCAGGTTGCCTGCACATGACCATTCAGACTGCAGTGCTGATTGAAACACTGATTGATCTGGGCGCTGAAGTGCGTTGGAGTTCTTGCAATATATTCTCTACCCAAGACCAGGCCGCTGCCGCAATCGCTGCGGTGGGAATTCCTGTTTTTGCTTGGAAAGGCGAGACCGAAGAAGAGTTCTGGTGGTGCGTTGAGCAGTCCATATTTGGGCCCAATGGCTGGCGCCCCAACATGATCTTGGACGATGGCGGCGACCTTACCCTGATCACCCACCAAAAGTTTCCGCATTTACTCGCAGACATTCGCGGTATCTCCGAAGAAACCACCACCGGCGTGCATCGTTTAAATGAAATGGTCAAAAAAGGCGAATTGAAAGTTCCCGCTTTCAACGTCAACGATTCTGTAACCAAATCCAAGTTTGATAACTTGTATGGTTGCCGTGAGTCCTTAGTCGACAGCTTGAAGCGTGCGACGGATGTGATGATTTCCGGTAAGTTGGCTGTAGTTGCTGGTTATGGTGATGTGGGCAAGGGCAGTGCTCAGTCTTTGTCACGCATGGGCGCAACGGTATGCATCTCCGAAATCGATCCAATCTGCGCACTGCAAGCCGCCATGGAAGGTTACCGTGTCGTGACCATGGATGAGATGGCCGATAAAGCCGACATCTTCGTGACGGCAACCGGTAACGTGAGTGTGATCACC
>Ga0114963_10002004_pt1 | contig 13859 bp, 18 predicted proteins | sample C_131016_EF_Meta_FD_87019 | JGI IMG/M metagenome (GOLD analysis project Ga0114963, IMG submission 87019) | Freshwater microbial communities from Lake Croche, Canada to study carbon cycling - C_131016_EF_MetaG | ecosystem: Environmental > Aquatic > Freshwater > Lake | place: Lake Croche, Canada...
ACGGAAGAAAACCGTGACATGTTCCGCTCGACGCTTGCCATGTACATGGACGGCTTGCCCAAAGAGTTTAAGATTCCCGCTCTGGCGCATAACCGCAACAGCCTGTCGCTGAAGAACCGTAGCCGCTTGTTCTATCAGGTGGCTGGCTTGCGAGCTAAAGGGTCACTGGGTCGCGGTAAAGCTATTACCTATCTGCACGGCACAGAGACGTCCTCGTGGGGCGATGAAGAAGGTTTGGCGTCATTGCTGGCTTCGCTTGCAGAAACGAACCCCAACCGCCTCTATATGTTTGAGAGCACGGCCCGTGGCTTTAACATGTTCCATGACATGTACGTCACAGCCAAACGCGCCAAGACCCAGAGAGCTATCTTTTGCGGTTGGTGGCGTAACGAGCTTTACTCGGTTGCCGGTGACAGCAATGTGTACAAGGCTTACTGGGACGGTCGCCTGACTCCTGAGGAGAAGGAATGGACCAAGGATATCAAGAAACTCTACGGAGTTGAGATCAACACGCGCCAGATTGCCTGGTGGCGGTGGAAGCTGGCTGAAGGGATCAAAGATGATGCCCTGATGTTTCAAGAGTTTCCGCCGACCGAGGACTACGCCTTTGTGATGACCGGCAGCTCGTTCTTTTCAAACAGCCGTATCACTGACGCAATGAAGGTGGCGAAGAAGAGGTCGTTTGATGGTTACCGGTATGCTTTTGGAAATAACTTTCAGGATACTGAAGTTCTTAAATCTTCTGAACGTCTTGCTACCCTCAAGATATGGGAAGAACCCATTGACACGGCCTATTACGTCATCGGTGCGGACCCTGCGTATGGCTCCTCCGACTGGGCTGATCGTTTTGCGATTCAAGTCTTTCGCTGCTATGCGGATGGGATGGAACAGGTTGCCGAGTTCGCTACGTCGGAACTCAACACTTACCAGTTCGCATGGGTCATCGCGCACCTTGCAGGGGCGTATAAAAACTCGACGCTCAACCTCGAAGTCAATGGCCCTGGGCAAGGGGTCATCCAAGAACTCAGGAACCTCAAAAGGCAAGCGGTGGTCCTAGGCGGTCAGCCTGGCAAAGACCTGATGGCTGTGTTGTCCTGCATGACCAACTACATCTGGCGCAAAAATGACACCCTCGGTGGCCTGACCAACTCTATCGGCTGGCTCACGACCCACGCGTCCAAAGAGCGCATGATGGGCTACACCAAGGATTACTTCGAGCGGCAGATGATGGACCTCTACTCCGAGGAACTGCTGGAAGAAATGAAAACCATCCGTCGTGAAGGCGGGGCAATCCATGCACCAGGGCGGGGTAAAGATGATCGTGTGCTTGCTACTGCTCTTGCCGTTGCAGCGTTTGCTGAACAGGTTCAACCGCAACTGATCATGCGCCGGATTACCCGCACGGTCAGCCAGACTGAAGCCAATAGCACCCCTGAGCAACTCTCGGTCGGGCGCAACGTGTCTACCTACCTCAAGAAGCTGGGGCTGTATGGGCAATGACAAAGGCTGAACTCTTCAGACAGATGGCTCGGTTTGCCAAAGACACCAATCGCGCTGTGTCGTGGGACTTTTTTGCCGAGATGACGGGGATTTCTGCCCAGCATTTGCACGATGTGTTTGTTACTCGCAAGCACCCTATGACCGAAACGACCCAGATCAGGGTTACTCGCGCCCTTGAAAAGCTCAAGCGTGGGGATGTCACGGTCATGCAGAACCGCGACCGCACCCGCTTCCTGCAATACAACAAGGAACCAAAGCCCCGTGTGGTGCGTGATAACCGCATCGCTTTTGAAAACGGGCAGTTCAAGCTCCAAATAGGGCTTAGAAACAAGTCCGATTACTCTCATCAAGACCTAAATGAACAAATAGGAGACCCAAATGGCCGTATTAAAGTCCTATAAGTGCGAAGAGCATGGATACTTCGATGCGTGGGAGCAAGCCTGCGAACACTGCAATAAAGTGCCAGAACAGGTCTTTTTGAAGCCTTTTTCGATCAAATCAGACCGCACAAAGAAGGCTGACCGCACTTTGAAGGGGTTGGCTAAAGACTTTAACATGACCAACATCAAGTCAACGCGTGAGGGAGAGTCGCAGACCGGCTACCACACCCGCAACAACAAGCCCGTGTCCCGCCAAGAGCAGGAGTTTGCCCAGCAACCCCCTAAAGGTTACGAAGCAGCCAACAACGGCGGCGTTAACTGGGGCGGTGCAAATGGCATGACCATGCCTAGCGTCTTGGCAGGAAATGCTGTAAAGTCCGTCTACGGTGAACCGACCGGCTTCAACCCCCGCAACGTCGAAGGTTTGACAGGTCCAAAGCCAAATATGATAATGCGCGATCATGAGAACCTTTCTCTCAAGGACAGCAAATGAAGATTCCGAGTGACCCTCTCGACAGAGAATATTTTTACAATAGCTTGATCGAGAAGTGCATGGTGTCACGCGACGAGCGGCGTGCTGATTACGCGTCGCTCCGTTCCTATTATCTTTTTGGGAACTCTCCCGAAGAAGAACCGGCCCTCTACAACAAGATCTTTTCCCACATCGACCAGCTCTGCTCGTTCCTGTACTCGGCAGAGACCACGCGCTTCAACATTTCGCTTGGCGCGGCAGTGCATGAGGGCGAGCATCGCAAGATCCCCTCGCTGACCCAGTTGCTGCACGACGAGTGGAACAATTCAAACGCCGACCAAGTGTTCTCGATGGCCCTAACTTGGAGCCTTGTTTACAATTCTGCGTTTGTGAAGCTGCTGATCCACAAGAACTCCATCCACCCGTACTTTGTGGACCCAGGCAATGTGGGTGTTCTGCGCGAGGACGTTGCATATACCGACCGGCAGCAAGCCTTCTGCATGACCTACTTCATCACAAGGGCGGATCTTCTGGCTCGCCTTTACTCACATCCTAAACGTGAGAACATTCTGTCCCGCGTGACCTCAGCAATGAATCAGCCGCAGATGATGCCTGAAGGTATCAACCGCATCATCATGTCTCAGGTCAACCCGACCATGTATGGTAACGTCAATCTGGATCTGTCCGGCTTCAACCGCATGAAAGCGCGGCTTGCTGAAGATACCATTGAAATGACAGACCTTTACATCTGGAACGACGAGACAGAAGATTACCAGATTGTAACTAAAGCCGAGCCTGACGTGATCATTTACGACCGCGAAGGCGAAAGCATGTTCTTGAAGGGCGAGCTACCGTTCATTCAGGTATGCCCCAACCCGCAATACGATTACTACTGGGGACAATCAGAAGTCCAAAAACTTGTTGCGCTGCAACAGATGCGTAACAGACGCATGACTGAGATTTTGGATCTGCTATCCAAACAGGTCAATCCTCCGATTGCCCTGTCTGGCTTTACCGGCATTCTGGACGAGAAGAATTTTGCGCTGAACCGCGCTGGTGGCCTTCTGTCGACCGACATGCCTAACACTAAAGTTGATAAGCTGGCTCCGACCATCCCTCAAGATCTGTACGCCCAGCTCAAAGAAATTGACTCCATGATGGAAGAAGCGTCGGGGATTTCCTCGGTTCTTCAGGGTCGTGGTGAACAGGGTGTGCGCTCTGCGGGTCACGCATCGCAATTAGCGCGGCTGGGATCGAGCCGTGCAAAGAAACGGGCATTGGTTGTTGAGGATGCTCTTGAGAAGATGGCAACATTGTATCTCAAGGTCATGCAACAGTACGACCCAACCCATCTTCGTGACGCAGACGGTGTTAAGTTCATTCCAGAACAGTTCACCCGCGATTACGTTGTGAAGGTTGACGCCCACTCTAATAGCCCGATCTTCATGGAAGATCTGCGCTCGTTGGCGTTCAACTTGTTCAAAGCTCAGGCCATCGACAAAGAAAGCCTGATTGACTTGCTCGACCCGCCGATGAAGCAAATGCTTAAAGACCGTTTGAAGAAAATTGAGGAAAAGGGCGCACAGCAAGCTGCTGAAAAACCACCTCAGAAACCTAAGGGAGTTGCGTAATGGCAAATCTTTTTACAAACATGGCCAACAGAATACTTGGACCAGCTATTTCAAAAGCTAGAGAAGGCGGCATACTTCCTTCTCGTAAAGAATCAAGCAAACCAACTATAGGGGCAACTACTCGTCGTTTAAAACGCAAATCCAAAAGATAAGGAAATTGCGTAATGACAAAGCGTTTGACATCAGGTGCTGGCGGGCAAATGCGGGCAAAAGCTAGTAATTTGGCAAAGTCGAATAAACCTGCTAGTCTTACCTACAAGATTGAGAATATTCGTACTAAGGCTCCTACAGCAAGACGTGGTGGCCCTAGGATGAAGAGATACTGATGCAAGTCAGTTCGTAATTGGGGACGTTCACTTTAACCTAGGAGAGCTCAACATGGCTCGTCGTCGCGGTCGTAAAGCAAAGCGTTAATCCTTAGGGATTACGTTATCACCCTTCCCACAACACCTTTCTAGAGGAGCGCATCATGCGTCGCAAAGGTCGTAAGGCAAAGCGTTAATAGCTACGGGCATAGCTCGCTAGTTGACGCGTTTCCCTTGAGGGGGAGGGAACTTCAAATATATTCTCCCTCGATTTTTCTATCTGAGGATTTGTTATGGCGAATGAACAAGACTTGATGGCGATGATGTCGGGTGGTCCTGCTGCCGGTGGAGCTTTGCCACCAGGTGCGCCTCCTTCAGACACGACGCCTCCTATTCCTACGCCCATGTCCACGCCTGAGCCGAAGAACGGTCAGCGCGAAGCAGCATTGATCAATGTGAGCATGGCTCTTGATCTGCTGGAACAAGCTCTTCCTGCTGTTGGCAGTGAGTCCCCAGAAGGTAAGAAGTTGATGTCTGCCTTGTCGGCATTGACCGGCCTTCTCGGACCTAAAAAGCAGAAAACCGGTGAACTTCAGAACGCCGAGATCCTGCAACTGTTGCAAAACCTTCCTCAAGCCGGTGGCGGCACTCCAGGTTCTCGTTCGATTGCTGGCGCACCTCCGAATCTCGGTTTGATGAATGCTCCAGGTGGTCCTCCCGCTGGCGCACCTCCCATGCCCCCACCTCCTGGTGGCGCACCTCCCATGCCGATGTAAGGATGTCCTAACATGGATCTTTTTAAGCCTCGCGGCGCAGCCGCACCTCGTAATCCAACGACTGACCAGCAGCAGAATGGTCAGATCACTAACCCACCTCGTTATGCCCACATGGGCGGTCTTTCCAGTGCCAACAAGGCTACTGCAAAGAACAGCATGACCATCAAGCCACCTGGCGATGGCCGTAAAGTAATCTGAAGCACATAGGGGACAACAATGGCTTCTTTAGAAGATCTTTCGCCCGAAGCACGAGATGAGCTTGCTCTCATTTCGCGCCAGCTTGCTGAAAATCCTGAGACACGGGAAGCGTTCCTTCGTTTGACGAAGAAGGCGCGTCCTGAAATGACAATCGACACCATCGACATGCAAGACCGCATGGATGCTCGGTTGCAGGAAATGCAATCTAAACTCGATTCAATGGAAGCGTCAAAGCGTGAAGACGGTGCTCTTGCAGAGCTTGAGCGTCGGCGTCGTGAGTTGATTTCCAAGGGCAAAGCCAAGTCCGAAGAAGATATTGGTCGCATTGAAAAGATTATGCTCGAAAAGGGCATTCAGAATCACGAGACTGCTGCGGAATATGATCAGTGGATGCGTGAAAACTCGAAGCCTACGGGCCAGAGCTTTTACAACCCGCATTTCATGAACGAGACTGCGCGTGACACGCTGTCAAAGTTCCATAAGAATCCGGTAGGAGCCGCCCGTGACGAAGCATCCAGAGCACTTATGGAACTCCGTAAGAACCCTGGACGTTTTGGTATCTAAAGCAGCGTGGGGACGCTGAAACAACCTAGAAGAGGTTAACGATGGCTATTGGTGGTGGTATTATCCCAGCTACCGGCTCGTCGCAGTTTAATGAACTCACGTACGTTACGCGTCGTGCGTTCATCCCTAAGCTGGTGGTGCAGCTTTACAACTCCACCCCACTTATGGCTGCGTTGATTGCCAACTCACAAACTGCAACGGGCGGTGTCTCGTCTGTTACAGTTCCCGTACAGGGCTCACAGTTCGTAAATGCTCAGTGGTCCGACTACAGCGGTTCTTTTGCACAGCCGTCAGTTCAGCAAGGCGCGTATAACGCCGAATTTACGCTGAAGCTGATGATTGCTCCAGTTCCATTCCTCGGTATGGAAGGCGCAGTGCAGCAGGATCATGCTATCATTCCTCTGATCGAAGCTCGCATGAACGATGCGACCAACGTGATGATGGATGCGATGGCTTATTCGCTGTACAACAACACGACCAACACTCAGCAGTTCACTGGCTTGCCAGCCGCTGTTGATGATGGGACCGGCACTGCCACTTATGGCAACATCAACCGCTCCACCTACACTTGGTGGAAGTCCGGTCAGTATGCCGCTGGTTCGGTAAATCCTACCCGTCAGAACGTGCTCCAGTACATTTCCGGCACTGTTAAGAAGGGCGCAGAAGTGCCTTCCTTTGGTGTTTGCGGCTTTGGTACTTGGACTCTTCTGGCTCAGGATTATGTCGGTCAGGAACAGTATGTCATCACCCCAGGCTCCGGCTTTGACGGTGACGGCAATGGTCCTCAGGCTGCTTTCCGCGCCCTCATGGTCGCTGGTGTGCCGATCTACCCAGATCCCTACTGCCCAGAAGGTACTCTGTATCTCCTGAACAACAACTACCTGTCGCTCTACATCCATGAGCAGGGTCAGTTCGTGTTTACCGGCTTCGAATCGACTCTGCCTAACTGGCAAGTTGGTTACGTCGGTGCAGTGTTAACAATTGCCGAGCTTGTCAGCACGAAGCCTAAGTCGATGACTAAGGTGACTGGCTACAACTCGCTGTCACTGTAAGAGGAGCTTGAATCATGGCTGGTGGTATTTCAAAAATCCTCGTCGCAAGCACTCTCACCAACGCTGCTTCAGCGTATTTGCAAGTTACAACCATTACCTCAGTTGGTATTGGTAACTTGACTGCATTGAACGCTGGTACGTCTTCGGCTCAGTATATCCCTGCTGGTATGTATGTCCTCCCGACTGCAACTAGCAATGTGACCATTGAGCTGAACACAGGTGCGGCTAACGTCAACAACTGGGTCACATATCTTGCAGCCAACACTGGTGGCACCATCATCTCTGATGGTTACAACATGCGCGGCAACGCAACGACTGCAACCCAGACTTTGACGCTGTATGGTGTGAATGGTGGTCAGAACGCAACTGGTCAGTACAACTCGTAAAGGGGTATAACCTATGGGTAATCCAAATCGAGTTGCTTCTGACATGCAAGACAGCTTTGGTCTGTACCGCGCGGCGGCTGCATTCCAAGTGTCTGTTGCAAGCACAGGTAATACAGTAGCGGTTCTTCCGATACTGGATGGTGGTCTGACCCCGACAACTGGGTCGTTCATTGTGCGGCGCATTTCTGTCAGCAACCCTGCTAACACAGCAGGCGGTACTGTGCAGACTTTGTTGCCAACGCAGGTGTCTATCATTACTTCGAGTGATGGTAACACCAGCAACGCAGTGGCATCATCTCAGAACCTGACCAACATCACTGCTGTGAACACCTTCCAAGACCTGACAATTGCCTCGACCTACCTGTCAACGGCAGTTACGGCTCCTGCACTGTATGTGAAAGTAAACACTGCCGGTGCAGCTAACCACGTTGTGTCTATCAAGTTGTTTGGTGAAGTGGTTCAGTTCTGATGTCTAATGTTTGGGTCACAAATGTCGGGGAAGAGTTCTTCATCGACCAGTGGGATAGTGTGCAATATGCTTTCTCTCCCAACAAACCGGTGGAGATCCCCGACTATGTGGCCCGACACATCTTTGCTTATAAGCTGGATGACAAGATCCCCTGTTTGGCTCGCCTTGGTTGGGCGGTCACAAACAATGACGTTCCTAAGGCTATGGAGCGTCTCAATAAGTTTGTGATAACCGAGGAGAAGCCTCAGAGCTACCACAATGCGTCCCCAGTGGTAGAACGAGTACCCCTCCCCGTTTCACGGCGGGGTGGGGGAAAGGACGTTAAATAATGTGGTGGTGTCATGATTGTAACTTTGCAAGATTACATTTTTGTTGTCAGACGGTTGCTGCATGATGCAAATGCAAACTTCTGGACTGACGAAGAACTAACAATCGACATCAACGATGCTCGACAACGCCTTGTGCGTGATACGGGCTGTCATCGTATTCTTCAAACAAGTGCAGTCCTTTCTGGCATCGAAGCATACGACTTTGCCACTCTTCCCCAAGGCGCAAAGACGATGGACGTGATCAACCTCAATGTTTATTGGGGAAATTCGCGTATTCCATTGCGTTATGTCTCTTGGACTCAATTCAACGCTCAGATGCGTTACTGGATCAATTATCAGGGCCAGCCGGTCATTTACTCGATGTACGGGCCAAACAAGTACTTTGTCGCCCCTGTGCCTGACCAGAATTACGTCACAGAACTAGACACGGTTGTTCGGCCTACAGATCTTGTGGCTTTGGATGACATTGATACCGACATTGTAGACCCGTGGAAAGGGCCAGTGCCTTTCTATGCCGCTTACATGGCTAAGTTCAAAGAACAGAGCTATGGCGAAGCGGAATTGTTCAAGCAGCAATACACGCAACAAGTTCAGAACGTCCTGTCAACTACGTTCACACGCAGGATGCCTGACCCTTATAGTCATCCGTACTGATCATGGCAGCATCTCCTGAGCAGAAGAAACAATACCATGTCTCCAAATCCTTCAAGGGTTTGAACACCAAAGCCAATCGCACGGCTATTGGTGAGGATGAGTTTTCATGGATTGAGAACGTCCAGCCTATCGGGTTTGGCAATCTCAAGGTTGTTCCTAACTTCTCGAATGTTGCCGCTACATGGTCTAACACCGTCACCGAGTTCACCAGCGTTAACATCAACAACGCTGACTACCTTTTGGCGTTTCAAGCCAATGGTGCAGCGCAATATTACAACATTGCAACCGGAACTCAGGGCAATATAGCTGTCGCTGGCACGTTTACCGGCACAGGTGTACGGGCAAAGCAGTGGAAAAACGAACGCGCTATCATTACTGATCCCGTTAAAGGCTATTACACATGGGATGCGATTGACCTGATTCCAGTTGGATCAGTAGGTGCAATTGGCATTACCAACCCTGGCGCGGGGTATATTGAAGCCCCTACGGTCACAATTAGTGCGCCAAACGTCACAAATGGGGTGCAAGCTACCGCTGTTTGCTCAATCTCCAACGCATCTGGCACAATCATAAGCATTGGCCTTGATGCCATAGGATCTGGTTATACCTCTGTCCCGACAGTGACCGTTGCCCCTCCCAGCAGCTCTTTTGGCGTTCAAGCAGAGGCTTCTGCGTCCATTCAAGCCGGTAATGTTGTTGTCATTAGCGTCACTAACCCTGGTTCTGGTTATACCAATGTTCCTGCTGTGACAATTTCTGGCGGTGGTGGGGCAAGTGCAAACGCTATCGCCAAGCTTGGCTCTGGCTTGGTGTCTGCTATTGCTATCACTGAAGCTGGTTCAGGCTATACAGCAACTCCAACAGTCACAATCAGCGCACCTACGGGTGCAAATGGCGTCAATGCCACGGCTGTTGCTGGTTTCTTGACGTTTAAAACCGGTGCTGTAGGCGTGTTGATCACTGCTGGCGGCACAGGCTACACGTCTGCCCCAAATGTGACCATAAACGGGGCTGGCACGGGCGCAAATGCCGTTGCAGTTGTAAACGGTGGCGTTGTCACTCAGGTTGTCGTGACTAATCCTGGCAACAACTACATTGCTAACACAACCGTGTCTTTCAGCGGCGGTGGTGGGTCTGGTGCGACGGCGAAAGCAATTACAACCGTTGATTCAAACGTAGACATTGCCTCGTTTCAGGGGCGTGTTTGGATTGCTCAGGGCCGTACCGTGTTCTACTCGGCTGCTGGGTCTTACAACGACTACATCACGGTATCTGCTGGCAATATCAACCTTCAGGATGATACCTTGCATAGCAAGATCAACGCTTTGGTTTCTGCTAACAACTTCCTGTATGTGTTCGGTGAAAACAGCATCAACGTGTTCTCTGATGTGCGCGTAGGCACAACTGGTAACACACTGTTTACTAACACAAACGTGTCGGCATCTATCGGATCTCGGCGCATTGATGCTATTTTCCCGTACTTCAGGTCGTTGCTGTTTGCCACAGATTACGGAATTTACGCGCTTGTCGGGGCCACAACCAGCAAGCTGTCAGATGCTTTGGATGGCATCTTTCCCAACATCAACTTTAACTACCCGATTACGGGTGGTCAAGTGCTGCTGAACAACATCCTCTGTGCGGCGTTTAATTTTTATTACGATGATCCCGCAACAGGTACGACGCGTCCAATCCAAGCCGTGTTCTTTGACAAGAAGTGGTTTATTACAAGCCAGGGTCAAACTGCGCGTGTGACGTCTGTTGCTCAAGCTGGCGGTGTTTACCTTTACAGCACCAACAATACGAATCTTCAACGTCTTTACGCAGACAGCACGATTCCAATTAGTTCTGAAATTCAATCGGCTCTCTGGCCTATGAATGACACAATTCGCGACAAGCAGGCTCTTAAATGGGGTCTAGAAGCTATTCTAGGAACCGCTGGAGGCACTGTTACAGTTACGGTGGACAACGAGACTGGCTTAGGCACTGCTGGCACTTATACGGCCACTAATTTTATTAGCTGGCAAAACAGGCTTGGAAACGTAATCACTTGGAAAAACAACAGCAATCTTGCAATCGGCTGGATTGGTTTGGTGACGGGCTACTACCTCTACAAGTACGACGCACAGCAGTATGGAAAATATCTTGGACTTACGCTACAATCACAAAGTCCAGCACTGGTCTATAGCACTCTGGAAATGGAATACGAATTAAGAGCGAGGTTCTAATGGCACTTCCAATTACAGTTCCGTTTACGTTTGGAAATGCGACAACGACGCAAAACCTCTCGTCGCTCGATGCTGATTTCTCTACTGTTTACAACGCGGTAAACGGAATTGGCAACGGAACTGTGTCCCTTGCAAACGTGTCAATTACGGGTGGTACAATTGCAAATGCTGCTATTACTGGGTCTGCAAGCTATCCAGAAAACGGTTATCAACGCAACCGCATCATCAATGGAAACATGGTGATTGATCAGCGCAATGCTGGGGCGAGTGCAACGCAGACAACTTCTGTTCTTTATACCCTTGATCGCTGGGCTGTGTATGGAACTGTTGCGTCAAAATTTACAGCGCAACAAAATGCGGGATCAGTAACAACGCCAGCAGGGTTTCCTAACTATCTTGGCGTGACATCTTCTTCCGCTTACTCTGTGGCGGCTGGGGATGTTTTTTGGCTAACGCAGTATATTGAAGGATTTAATACTGCTGACTTAGGATGGGGTACGGCTAGTGCAAAAACTGTAACCCTTTCATTTGTTGTTTATAGCTCCTTAACAGGAACGTTTGGCGGCGCACTTCGTAACAGCGCAACAAACCGCTCATATCCATTTTCATATTCAATCCCGACAGCCAACACTTGGACCACAATATCAGTGACCATTGCTGGTGATACAAGCGGAACTTGGGTTGGGGCGACAAATGGCATTGGCATCAACTTGAGCTTTGGCCTTGGCGTTGGCGCAACATCGTCTGGAACGGCGGGGGCGTGGGCCGCAGCAAGCTATGTATCAGCCACAGGCGCAGTTTCCGTAGTAGGCACTGCAAGCGCAACATTCTACATCACAGGCGTACAGCTTGAAGTCGGCACTGTCGCCACGCCATTTGAACGGCAGATATATAGCACCCAGTTGGCGCAATGTCAGCGGTATTATCAAGTTTATACTGATATGATGGTGCAGGGCTATCAAGGTACAGGCGCAACTCTTTATAATGATTTCCCACTCATTGTTCAAATGAGAACGGCTCCAACAGGCGCATACACAGGATCATTTGCATATATTAATGCTAGTGCTGCCGCTGTAAATTCAACAACGGGAAACAAATATCGGCTATCGCTTGTTGTAACAACAACTGGGTATGGCGCGGGTTATGGTAATCCATTAACATTTAGTGCGGAGCTATGATCATGTACACAAACGCACAATATACTGAATTTGCTGGCGTTAACAACGGTATCCGCGTTGACATCAACGGCGTAACCAGCTTCGTCCCTCTTGATCCAGCCAACACCGACTACGCCAATATGATGGCACTTGTTGCCGCTGGTGAACTTACAATTGCACCCGCTGATGAGGTAACAAAATAATGGGCATTCAAGCGTTTACACCAATGGGCAATACGGTGACGTTTACAGCGGCATCATCCGCTCCTACGCCCGTTCTAGCCACATCCAGCACTATTGGGGCAACTCAGTACAAGATTGTCATTCCTGCGGGTAACAGCACGGTATTCATTGGTTATGGGCCATCTTCTGCGGCGGCAACGGCTGGTGCGGTGGCTGTAACATCCTCAGGCAATGCCATCGTCATGCTGGCTGGTACTGACCAGATCATCACCTTGAACGCCAACCAGTACTTCACCGGTGTGACTGACACGGGTAATGCCAAGGTTTACATTATGACGGGAGACGGCATGTGAGCCTTAAATCCTTTCAATTTGTATCATCTGGCGGCGGTAGCGGAACCGTAACGCTGGTTAGCACGGATGCTAACTTGACCGGTGGCCCTATTTCCACGACGGGTACGATTGGCCTTGCCAATGTTATTACTTTTGGTGCGGGTAACGTATCATATACAAATGCAAATGTTGGCTATGCAATTGTTAACATCAACACCCTGAACGCTGCTGTTAACGGTCTGAACGCTCAGATTCCAGTTCAATATGCTACGACAGCAAATCTGTCTGTTACATATAACAATGGAACATTGGGTGCTGGAGCAAATTTAACGGCAACGACAAACGGTGTTTTATCTATTGATGGCGCGTCTCCCACGACAACCCAGCGCATTCTTGTTAAAGATCAGACTGCAAATGCACAAAACGGGATCTACACCGTAACCGTTGTTGGCACGGTTGGAACGCCCTTTATTTTGACTCGCGCTACGGATTACGATCAAAGCGCAGAAATGAACGCTGGCGACGGGTTCTATGTCGAGCTTGGCTCGGCAAACAAGAACACAACGTGGGTGCAGCAAACTCCTGCGCCTATCACTGTTGGCACAACTGCTATTACGTTCATCCAGTTTGGCACGACAAGCACTGGTTTGCCCAAGCAGCCTTACACTGCCAACACAGCTTTGTACGCTAATTCGACTACGACTTTAACCCTTGGTTTGTTGCCCATCACAGCGGGTGGAACAGGGGCTGCAAATGCCACAGCGGCTTTGGCAAATCTTGGCGGCGTTTCAACAGGTAAGGCGATTGCAATGAGCATCGTTTTCGGAGGTTAAAAATGGCTAATCCAAATATCGTCAACGTCACATCAATCTACGGCACAACTTATGTGCAGGCTGTTGGAACGTCAGCAACCGCAATTGTTACAGCGGCAGGCAGCACTGTTGTAAAGTTGGATGCTTTGTATGTGGGAAACATTGACACGTCAGCATCATACAAGATCACAGTGGACCTTTTCCGCTCGTCTGTTGCGTACAATTTGCTGTACCAGGTTTCAATCCCTGCTGGTGCGGGTCTCGATGTGCTGTCAAAGTCAATTTACCTTCAAGAAGGTGACTCGTTGCGCCTGACGGCTGATACGGCAAGCAAACTTCAGGCAGTTGCTTCTGGGGAGGTGATTTCAAGTGCGTAAAGGCAACGGCGGTTTAATTGGACCATTAAACAACCCGACGATCTCCGTTGCTTCGGGC
>Ga0114963_10002005_pt1 | contig 13857 bp, 4 predicted proteins | sample C_131016_EF_Meta_FD_87019 | JGI IMG/M metagenome (GOLD analysis project Ga0114963, IMG submission 87019) | Freshwater microbial communities from Lake Croche, Canada to study carbon cycling - C_131016_EF_MetaG | ecosystem: Environmental > Aquatic > Freshwater > Lake | place: Lake Croche, Canada...
AGAAAAAAAAGGAGAAAAAAAAACGGGCGGCGTGGGAAAAATATCGGCGGGTTATATCACGAGGGGTTCAATCGGGGGCGGGTTTCATATCTCGAGGGTTCATATTGATTAAGATTATTTCTAGAGGGCTTTCTTAGCTTGTTCATATTATTTTTGGTATCATATTTTTTATAAACGGTTAGCTTGATAGTATTATTTTTTTTATAAATGATGGTCTTGATCATATTCGGATTTGGTTCTGCCGGCTATCTATTTATTCACGCAATCATATGTTTTTATAAATTTACCCTCAAGCTGGTTTAGTTATGAACGATGCTCAAAGTACAGTTCGTCTAGAATTCCATAGCAAAAATCGTTATGTTAAAAGATAATTTTAGAGGTACAATCAGAAGAGATATTTTTAGATTTACTAAGATGAACCGAAATTCGTTGATTCAATTTTAATGTAGTTGAGCCGATATATAACAGACTAGTTACATTACATTTTATATAATATATTATACCGTATTTGAGATTACTAAGAGGTAAGAGTAAAAGAGACATTTTTAGATACATCTGCTTATAAGAAATTCAGTTCATGGATAAACGAAAAAAAATAGAAGTAACCGGGTTCAGTGCATTAAATAATCTACCAATTGCTCGCGGTAAGCAATAAATCTTAAGTTAGTAGAATAATCGCTGTCATCTGAGTCCAAACTAATTTCATCTGAATAATTAGAATGGCTGCTCGAATGTATACCGCTGGAGCTTGAAGTATTATCACTTTTATTTGAATCAGAATCGCCGGGGTCCATAGAAATATCATCATCCTGAGGTTACGGCTACACTTATAGATAATATATGGCGTTTTTAAATTCGGCTGTCTCACCTATTTATTGTTCAATATCGGTTTACAATTATGTTGTCATTTAACTAGGCGAAAAAAATAAACAAAAATTCACATTTAAGTTGACTGGCATTTTTTGCTTTTATAGTGGCGTAATAAAGACGAGTTATTTACAATTGAGTTACAAACGGCGCAAGTGATCTTATCTAAAATTATTTCACGAAAATTTACATACCAGCGTTTCTATAGAATCTTATTAGCGGCCTTATTTTGTAAATTATACTTTTTGAAATACTCTGAGCGGTCATGTCGTTTAACCATTTAAGATTGAATTAATTATTTCTGAAAATTTTTATTATAAGAATAAACAGTAAAATGGAAACCGAAAAATAAATTAAAGATATCAAAAAATAAATTAAGACCTTAAATAATGAACTCAAAAAAATAGTAAAATAACAGCGATCAGAAAGTAAACAAAAATTACTCAACGAAAAAATGTCTCTTTTGCGGTAGAGAAGAAGACCAAGAGAATCAAAATCAAAAACCGATACTTCTGAAAGCGAAGAAAAGCCTCAAGAAACCAAATCCGAGTGAAAATTGAAAAATTTTTTTTTTGATATAAAATGGAGCAAAATTAAATTGTAGAAAATACTGTTGTTTAACATGAAAGCAGGGAGAGATTTAAGAAGCTACTAGATGCAATAATTAGCGACCCAAACTTAATTGAAGAAAAAAAAGAGCACTACAAATAATTTATGGTTTCGCATCTTGAAATGAATTCCAACCCAGATTTTAACTTTTCTGAGTTATTTTTAACAGTGACATTTTTATTATCAAAAGGGTTATGAAAAGCGAATATTTTTTTTTCACTAGGCTATTATGTAGAGGAATTATTATTATAACGTGGATTTTAACATTTGTAACTAAACCTTTAACGTGGCGCCGCCAACAGCCCCACTCGCAAAATCGAAATAATTATTAGAAGAACTAGGTGGAGTAATTATATTCATGTATCTTAATTAAGAAGTTAGAGTGTCTTAAATTTAAATGGAAATAAGAGTATTATTAGGATTAAACTGTAAAGTACTTGTGTTTATTTTTAGAGTTGCCATAGGGGATTAAACACCTGAATTATAACCAGTCAAAATAATAAAATCAGCGTTTGAAATAACATTAGCCCAACTTATTGCCAAATTATTTCTATTTAATGATACGTTACTGTCTGGAATACCTGAGTATATTTACAATTATGAGAAGAACTAAGTATAACCATCTTAGAGCTAATTAGAGCCTAATCGAGCATAAAGTGTAGCGTAAGTTGTTGTATTAAACGTTTAATTATCGCACCTGAGTAAATAACTGTAATATGAGGTTAAATTAGACATTGGGCTCGTAATATAAGTACCTATTCTGTATGTTTAAAATCTATTGGTAGCGTCTTAATCGGCCACTCCGTTTTAGAGATTGATTATTTTATTTTGGTTCATATTTAATGAAGATTAATAAATAGAAGAGTTGTCGGATGCTCCTGTTGTACTCATTTTAAGATATAAAAAAAAAATATTCAAGATCGCAAATCATTCTAAACGCGAACAATTATCAAGCAAGATTTTTGATCCAACTACAAAGGTCACCATTTACATACTGGTAGCGACAGCATTTCTTTTATCGGTACTAGCAAGCTCTAACATGATGTTTAGAACCACTGAATTATCGGCTACAACTGTATTTTCATAGGAGTTAGGACTGATCGGAACAATAGCAAAAAAGCGATTAGTAAGGAATTGGTTTAAATTAACAGCAACAGTTTAAGAAGTACATTACATTGTGGCGTTTTATGCATCAATCCACGATTTTAAGTCTCTATTACTAACTGGGATATTAGCGCTGGCTTTATATTATTTGCCTGAAATATCTATTATGAGTTAATTGTATTTAAATTCTAGACTGTCCTCGTAGGTACCGAACCTGAGATTATTAAAGTTATCTAAGAAATTTGCAGGTGAGTCAGTAGTAGTATTACCAGCATTGTAGTTTATTTAGGAAGGATTAGCGGCCTTTGTAGTAGCCTTATTATTTTAGTTTGGTTATAAGAAAATCACAACATAGTATATATTTGAGGTGTTAACAGAAATTCGTTAATTCGTAACTAGGCCTTCTAACGGTTTTATGTTTTAATATATGGTTAATACTGGTCTGGGTTAATTACTTAACGTTTTTGCTTAAGATACTAAATTTGGCTTTATTACTAGAGTTTTATAATATAAACAGAGATTACTTAAAACGTAATTTTAAGCAGCCAATGTGATTAAACCGATTTAAGCTGTATTGATATTTCCACCATGTACACCCGATGTCAAAACGCGATTATTATCATTAAATCTCAATGTTAATCTGATTGAAGTGCCACACATGTTAACAACTGATAAAGAGTCAAATTCTGGAATGATGTCTCCGAGACGTACTTAATTTGCTATAAATTCGTTTGCGATTAAATTTCCGTTTAGATTTGTAGGATAATTACTTGATATTGTTCCAGCTCCACCTGTAGCACCATCAAGAGTTAACACATATTGTTTTTGTCTGTATTTTGAAGCAATAAGTTATGCTTAATTATAAGCTAATATATTAGCTGCGTTTGTATTAGCATCCAACAGTCCGTCATATACTAAATTTATAGGTTCGTAACTCAACCATTGTAATGGATTCGAGGTATAATTATTAACAGAAGCGATAGTGGGAGAAGCATATAGAGAAGTTAGAGGAGTTAATTATTACTCAGGCTTATAAGGTGTCAGTGAATTTTTCATCCAATTTGTGAATAAGTTTTTACCTTAGGATAGTGAACTCTAAATTAGTTAAACGCCGTTTATTTCTAGAGAATTACATGCGAAAAAATCTTCAACCTGTCTTGGATAGCATGCCCCTCCTTCGGCATTCGCACCATTTACAACTGAATCAAAAATAAGATAAACTTAACGTGTGTCAAGCATGTAATTTCCTGGTTGCCAACTAATTTAAACTGTTTATCCTGGTGCATATGAATCTCTTTTATCTTCAATATTACTTACGCTGTATACGTACTATTCCGAACTGATATAGTCTTAAAGGTCTTATGATTATGAATCCATTTTATATAAAAAATAAAAAAAATTAAATATAATTATCAAAATGCTATAAAGGTAACACTGAAGTTCTAATCGTAAAAGAGGGGTTTATTATTATCGTCGAGCAACTGAAATTAAATAGATTATAGCTCTTAGTAATTATTTGCTGTTATCTTATAGTACTCGAGGTTATTTGGCTCATATATTACAGCTCGGCCGTTTGATTAATTTAAAGACATATTAAAACAGAATTAGTTATCAGCTTAAACAATAGGCGAAATAATATTAAAATGGACACACGAGGTCACTGTAACATTTGCTTATATATCGGAAACTTGACTTGTAGCCAGAGTGTTAAATGCAGTATTGTTCATAGAAAGGCCTAAATACCTATATATTTGATCTTTTCCGTTAATATCTCCCCATTTTTCAAAACTGAAGGATTAAGGCGTACTACCAGAAAGAACCTACATGATTATTAGATTTTAGGGTTGTGTTGATACGGTGAATGTGAAAGTATAACCAGATACTTGTGTTAATTATGTCTAAACTTAAGTTAAAAAACCCGTTAAATCATACTATCCTGGAGTCAAGCTCAAGGTGTATAAAATACCGAACACTCTAATTTTCATTTGATAATAATTCTAATTTACATTCGCAAAAGTGTTAAAAAATAAGGCGTCTTTCATACTAAAATATTTGAAGTTTTTGATTTTTCTCATTTAATATGTGTATATACAATTCTAGGTGTCAATATTTTAACAATTCGCTTAAGTTATACATATTCTATATTTGTTAGGTTCTTATACACTCATTTTATATAGCCGAAAAAAAATATTAAATATTACAATTTATCAAAAAAGCTTAATTTCTGCGTCTTTTAATGTGTGGTTCTCTAAGGCGATATTTTCCAATTATTTGACGATTAGATTTTTCATAGACGAACCAAAGTCGCAATTTTATTAGATGATTATTTCCTCTGATTTTTGAATTTATTTTTAAACCATTTCTCTAATAACTGGATTTTCCATTTTATCTCTAACTTTGTACATCTAATAAAGTGTTAAGATTTGTTCACTATTTTTTTCATTCTGGTAGTGTTGATAAGAGCGTTTTTAAAGTAATGACTAGCCGGGTTAGAATTGCATATTTGATACTCAGAAATTTTAATTCAAATTTTATTATTCATCTGCGGCCGATTATTAATTACTGTTGACCTCAATGAGTTTAAGTTTCTTTTATTTATGTACTAAAAGCTATTATTTATGCTCAATTTTCAGTGATTAGTATTGTTTGTTTTAGTGAGTCAGATAAGCTTAAATACTTCCAATTATGGCTAGAAATAAAGTAAGTAACAACTCTTGAACATTTAGTTAAATTTAAGGCGGGCATTCGGACATTTATTATTAAAATAAAATTTCAACTCAAATCAAATTATTAGACTTTATCGCGATCATATAATTTAAAGAATTTGTAAACGCTCGGCAATTACTATAAAATTAAAAGACTTCCATATGGGACAGAAACCGCGTCACTGTAAACTTCGTCAAATTTTGAGGCTTTTATATTTCCGGAACACTCACTTTTTATTTTCATGATCTCTTAATTATTTGCTAGATTGAAGAATATAAAATGCGTACAGTTTTATCTTACGACAGGGCTGATTGCTTTATAGTATTATGACAAAACGATTATATTTAGGTTAACGTGTCGGGTCTTAGGAAACAGGCTATCTAGCAATGAATTTTTTGAAGTTTTAAACTAGCTGGAACCGATTATATCATCTAAAATAATAAGTTTTTCTCTAAACGGCACCTGTTCTTTCTTATTCTCTTCATGTTATTTCCGGCTTAAAATCTTATGGGCTTTCTATTAATCGTATATATTTTATATGAAATTATTTGCAATGCTCAAATCGCTTAAAAGTTACTCGTCTTTATCAAATTTACAGTTTTCATTACAATCGGCTGTCTCTAAGTATTATTATAGTTTTTTCTAACAATCGTCAATTTCTAGAGTCGGTGATACCAAGTATATTTGATCTGGCTTGAAACGGTCATTTAACGCGAATCTCGGATTTGTTAATAATTAATACAAGCATTCTGTTTTTCCACCCTAAGATTGAGCCGTAATCAATAATCTGAAATCTTTTGCGAATAGGTCTTTTATTTTTGGGTTACTCATTTAAACATAAAATATTTTTTTTTTCAGTATATAAATATCAAAATGGCGACTATGCTTAATCCGGTTATAACTTAAACTTAACGAATAATCCCGAATTATTTACGAAATTTACCACTTTTCGGTATGAATAATAGAAACCCTTAATAAGCTTTTAATTTTCAAAACCCGTATACAGAGACTCAGTCAAATGCTCAAGTTGTGCGTGAATAATAATAAAAATAGGAAAATTATTAAAGGTAATAACAAAACGCTTCAAATGTTGCTCAAAGACTTTAGAATATCATGGCGCCCGGGCCTAACACATAAATCAGCTTGTAAAACGACTAAATCCGAAATATTTAATAATAACGTGAACAGATAATAAGAGCTTAACCAAATCCTTAATTTAACCTGGATTAGTAGATAAAATAAGCGCAAAATAAACTTGACAGAAATATGAAAGAAGAGTCGAAAAGTAACGCAAACTACAAGGACCCTGTTGATAAAATAGTCTAAGAAGAACGTAAATAATTGACCAAAAACCTCAATGATTTGAAGAAAAAGGCGGCTGAAAATAAACCACTAAGTTTCAATGATAGAATGTAGCGTATGAATGAGTTAAAGGCAAAAAGATCAAGCGCGAAAAATTAACAAGAATACGATTTATTTGATACCTAACTCAAGGATTTAATTCCTAAACCGAAACCCAGGTAAAATACAACCGCTTAACAATAAGAAATCGATTAATTCGAAAATACTATGAAACAAAATAACGTGCCAGACGTCGATATCTCAAGAATAATGAATCAAATCAACAGAGAAGGCTTATAGCCAAATCCCGATATTTATGCTCCAAACGATCCAAGAAACTACCTGAGAAATAAGAAGCCGGACGGCGATCCAAATAATGATCCAAATAACAACGGAAATGACGGTAACGATGATCTAACAGAAAAGATGAAAAACATGGCGATTTAGAGGATATAAGGCATTATTGATTCAAGGGATAAAACCGATTAAGAGAAAGCTTTAGAATTAGAAAAACATGTTAATTAAATGGACCATAACGAATTAAACGTTCACTTCAATATTTATAATTTCGAATAAAAATAGGACGCAAAATAGAATGTTCACGGTCATGTAGACGCCGACAGTATTCTTAGTTCTTTAATAGAATGATACCCGCAATTTGTATTTTTTTTTTATATTTACACTAAAATGGAATCATAATCATAGATAGACAGCGGTAAACAAACAAAGAAAAAAGGCTAAAAATCACAAGCATAATCCAAACCAAAGAAAATTAAGTCAATGGAAGGCGTAAGCAATTTAGATGATGTTAATAGAAAACTTAAATAATTCTTAGAAAATTACGAAGCAGGCCCTGGATATTCTTAGGAAAAGCTAAAAAAAGGTCCAATAGAAGTATTTGTTAAGGAACTTTGGGATAGATTTGCAGTTAGTAAAGATTAGCTAGGTTACAAATTTACACAAAAAGACATAGTTGCGTATATAAAATCAAATAAAGTTTCTGGTGAGAATGATGAATAAAAGCGAGATAACTTTATAAATCTGATCTTTAATTTACCGGGAAATTTAATTACAGTACAAGCCGATGCAAAAACTGAAAAGTAGACTGAAAAAGAATATCAAAAATAATTTGAAGTAGAATTTGAGAGTGAGATGGCATAGTCAGAAGCGCCGTAAATTGATCCAAAAGACTATGAGTTATTCGATTAAAAAGACTTAGATGAATTAGGTATTGAAGATATTTAGTCACCATCACTAAAAGAGAAAAAACCTCTCGGAATGAAAGAAAAAGCTATATAAAACCAAATTGTTGAAAATAAAGTCGCTAAAATAGTTGCTGAAATCCCTTAATAAGTTTCAAAATAAGAAGTTGACAAAATTAGAAAAGCCGTCGAATTATAGGAATTTTTGGCCCCTTTTACAGAAAAAAAACAAGAATAAGCAACTCAGAAAATATAGAATATGTTTAAAATAGCAGCAGCTAAAAAGAGATTAGCACAACTGTAATAGGAACGAGAATTGAAACAAAAATAAGCAGAATAGGATGATGAAAAAATCAAAAAATTTTAAGAAAAATCGAAAATATTTAAACGGAATAAAGCTTTTAATGAACTAACTCAGATGTATAACAAACTTGCTCAAGAACTTGCTCAAGAAAAAAATTTAGAAAGAGAACTTGCTCAAGAAAAAAATTTAGAAAGAGAACTTGAGTAAAACGCTAGAGAAAGTGAATAAAGGTTTAATTAAAGACTAGAAGAAAGAAGGCGTTAATTACTAAAAAATTTATTAAACACGCATAATTTGCAAAACCCGAATCTTTAATCTTTGACTGAAACTCGCTAATCTCAATATTTTTAAACACCAAACGCGGCCAGATTACACTAAATCAATAATCAAAACGAGATTCGGATTAAATAAGAAAACATGCTCGAACGCTAGAAACTACCCTCAGATATTCAACAAAAGGTATCGAAAAAAAGCGGCCTAAAAGTTACAGAATTATGCTGTTGAAACTATCTTATATTTTTTTTCGACTATAAAATGGAAGACTAAAACGCCGATATTTAATATATTGAAATCCACCGAGCAACTGCAAAAAACAAGAAATTTAAGGCTATAATATTTACACAAAACACCCGTAAAACGATCAATTTCGGCGACAAAAATTACGAGGACTATACATACCACCACAACGAAAAACGGAAAATTGCATATAAATTAAGACACTAAAACGATGATATCACTGACTTAAGGAAAGCCGGCACCTATTCGTGGTATATTTTGTGGGGCCAATCAATCAGTATAGACGATAATATAAAATAAATGGCATAAAAGTTCAACATCAAGTTAATCAATAAAATCATCTGAAGTAATAACCCGGCGAATTAATTATTTCAAAAAAAAATTTGTTACTATCAAAGTATAGATAAAAAAAAACCTATGCTTTTCTTCTTTCTTCATGCCTTCTTGCTTCTTCATTGCCTATTCATTATTACTTTTCATTTTTTTTTCTTGTACAGCATATCGTGAATTCCTATTTAACTGTACATGTAATCTTAACTGTGAGCGTGTTATCGTTATCATGTTATTTGCTACATATATAACATTTTTTTTCTGCTTATTTTGTACGTTTGAAATAACAAATCGTGAACGTTTTATATTGAATCGCCTCTCTGAACACCCAGCCATTGACATTCTAACTAGCTAAGTATTATTCAACTGATTTTTGGATTGATTATGATTAGATATCGCCCATTTTTGATTCTTTCCGTTTGATTGCTCTCGCTTTTATTTTTTCTAGTTATTACGATGTGTCGAGCTAAATTTACATAAAGTCAGGCTAGTAATACATATCTGATTTTGATATCCTAAGGGACCCGTTAGCTCTGTAAATCATTAGGTCTGCATGTATAAATGCTGATGGCTCTCTAGTTTTTTAATTCAAGTATACAGTTACGTCGTCAGTCTGGATTGGTTAGTAAGCCTCAAACGATTCTAATTTATGCTCGTTCAATTTCAATGTTGATAGTTTCGATTAAAAGCTCAATTTATTTACGATTTTACCCGGGACATATAAGTGGTAGCTATACTTACCTTATCTTGAGCGATTGTTGGTCTTCACCTCGATTGGCTCTATATTCAACATAGTAGCTAATTATTGAGCCGCGCATTGAACCATAAAGTCGAAGTTGTTTCCAAAGTATTCATCCGATTAACAGTCAATATCGACCGATGGAATGATATATTAACCATGCATTTAGTGTAATCTGTTTACACCATATTTCTCGATTGTTTGTGCTATTAAAGCGTTGTCCATAATGACGATATATTATCTCGAGCTCTCTATTTAGAATGTTGTGTATCTGTTAAATATATCTGTCACGGATTCAACTTCAAAGTGGTTTATAATTTACTCAAACGAACCGAATATAAGGCTACCGTGTTCTTAAGGCTTTGGAACTGTAAATTCACCTTATAATCTAATTGGAATACACTCGCCTGTGTGGTCATTCACTACTGATTTGTTATTTATTCCGCGTATTGTAGTATTGATCTGTTTTGTAGTCATCAGCGTATCGTGTATATTATCTTAAAGTAAACGCTTTTGAACGAATGTCTAAACGTGTGTGTAAGTTTGACCTGATGTCTTATTGTTATATAAGTCCACCATCCATTTGAAATTTATTGCTTCGTTTTAACCCTCTCGAATTCGACGTGATTCGTTTGATATAAGGTATTTTGTAACACCCTTTGCTTTTATTGTTTCTTTACCGTTTTAAGCCTGTAGACCGTATAGTTTGCTACATATGAAAACTGCTTTTTAGTTTTTTTTCTCAACTTTCCAAGCGCCTAAACGGCTGGTATGTAAATGTTAATTCATTTTTTCGTCCCAAATTTATTAATCGAAATTTTCTTTATTCACATTGTAGTAAACGCTGTCTGTGTCTGTGTAACAAATGGTTATAAAGTTTTTCATTGAATATAGATTATTAAGCATGTGTAGTAATTACTCTTATGCTCTCGATGTAATATAGCTAACAACCATGAAATTGGTATATTTGACGTTTTATTATGTCTCGCCCGAATACATTACGTAATAATCGTTTAAATTGTTTATAGAGCTAATATTACCTTTTCCTAGCTACTGTAATATATAGCTTTTGTTCGATGTGATTTGATTTGAAATCTCTCTGGTATCTGATTAACCGAGCTTGCCATATAAACTGTTGAGATTCAGCTTTTAAACATCACATATAGCCTCTAGTTGTCTGATTTCGTTCTCTATTTTGTCTTTTTCTTCTTCGTTTTCGGTTACTTTTAGTTTTTATTCGAGGATTTCAATTTATTATTTGGTCTGATAACGCTTTTCGTAGCTCGACTCGATGAAGTACTAGAAGATATTTGTATCTGTATCTGTAACTACTGCGTCAATTAAGTACAGCTAATATCCGTGTTTGAATGCAAGTTAAATGCGTTCGTGTGTTATGTACACGGTATAATTTTTAAGATTGGCTAAAATAAGCTTATCATTCTCGCAAACAGCGATCATTGGTATTTTCAAGTTGGGTTAAAACAAAATCACACATTAATAAATGCCATATTACAGTGGTTAACCATTATATATGTAGTTAAGAAGTTTGTAGTATTGCTTACCACTTGGGATATTTAGCCTCATTTACTCTGGATAACTCGAATTTATATCAATTCCTGAGACATTTTCAAAAACACCTTGTTAAAACACGACTGATAAGCCCCCTTAATAGCTTTTTTTGCAATAATCGTTATGCTCTTATGTAGGCAAATATATAGGTGTTTCTTCTGGTTTGTAGTAGTTTTAGAAGTAATTCTTTTGTGTGAGTGAGGCGGCTGTGAATATTTTCAACTGTAACACGTCTAAATTCGTTTATTCTTTCATCTGGGTTCTGAAAGCCATATATGCTTAGTAAAGCCCTTCGCAGTCCCCTCTGAGGTATTCGTTAATGTTTTAGCTCACAATTTATTCTTTTACGTTTTCGAGTGTTATTATCTCGTGGTTAACCGAACCTTTTTAGACCGAGCAGTTGTATTTCTTAAGTAGACTGTCAAGTGAGGTTTTTTGTAAGTTTAAAAAGTCTGTGAAAATCACTATTTTATTCAGTTATGGAAGCTCAAAAGTGTGGGAAATTTACGCAGCGCCTGATTCGCAAGAGATCGTTTATTTTGTAAATCTAGAGTCGTTTAAAAGTGATTTTAAAACTCTTGGAAAGTCGGCTCTCATTGAGTTTAATCCCATTAGTACTATTTCATCAAATGGCATTTATTCGCAAAGAGTGTATAATGTGTTCACGAAATCAACTTAAAAATTGTCTATAATGTTGTCTAAGTTGTTGTTGTCACTGATGTTTGAAATGAAGCCCGTCTATTCGCTGTAGAAGCCAAAAGCATACTCATACTGGTCGAAACAGTCTGTATTTACCGTTTATCTCTCTGTAAGCCACTCTAAATCGAATGTCATAAAACCGATTTTTTTATTTAACTATTTTTCCGTTGGTTTGTACTGTTTCATTGGTGTCTGGACTTTGAGCGAGTGATGCTCAATTGAGGCTTTTATGTATTCCGATCTAGCGTCTTTTTTGAGAATAAGCATACAGTGACCCTTTGAAACGAATAAATAAGCAGTTTTTTACTCTACTTCGAGCTCTTCGTCGTCTGTCAGTATACTTAGATTATACCTTGTTGCGAGTGATTAAATTTGTTCTAAAGTAGCTCCGTTTTTTATCGAATGCTCTTTTGCGAGTTTTGTTTACTGGAGTTTGATATAAGAAAAGAGATTTACAGGTCGCTCAGCTGAGTTTTAGTAAAGGATTGAAATAGCTAAGCATTAAGCCACGCACTGTTTTTCTGTACTGGGATCAATAATAACGTAATTTTGATACTCTTTAAAGATCTAAGCTGTGTTTGTTTTCCCCATGATGATTTATGGGCTTATCGTGTAGTAAACGCTTAAACTCGCAAGTTCTTATTTTAGGTTGGCTAGATTTTACGGGAACCGAGACCCTTCGTCACCATATCTCCTTAAGAATTAAATTACGTTTGATACCGCCTCTTCGATCGTTTTTCCAGTGATCCTGGTTTATTCAAGCTAGCCAGTTGAGTTTAAAGCCTGTACAGTGAAATTGACCTGTGTTAGGATATTATCAACGTTTACAACATATTTTTGGAATTTAGAGCTTAATTTTGCTCTTATCTCTGTGTCAAGGTCTCTCAAATTATCGTTATACAGCTGTCTTGATTCGAAATCGTTGTTCATATCCGGTGTTTGGAATTGTATGGGCTTTATTGTTTTGAGGAACATGTTTTAAGTTTGTCTGTCAATATCAACTTTAAAGTTTGCGCCTTTGATCATTGGGATTTTTTCAACCTGGTTTGGATATTTTCTTGCTAGTTAGTTTATAAACAAATCCGTATTTTTTATGATTCGATTATTAGCTAACGCTTTTCTATTTTCGAGCTTATTTTAACCAGCCCTTCTGCTTTTTGTCTGCTACTTTTTACTTTTCCCGCAAACCAAATTCGAGTATTGGACACCCTCTTCTGTAAAGTCTGTAATCAGTTGTTGGAAGAAATTAATAGGCTTCTATTCGGATTGGAATTTGTTTTATGCTCTGTCCGATTCTAAGACCAGTTTCTAGTTTTAACTTTTAAACTCTTAAAATTGTAACTTGGATTACTTACTTAACTACTTCAACCTGAGCCTGTATTATTTTGCCCCGTTTTAAATTTCTTTGAGTTCGGTGGTTTGTTGCTTGATGAATTGCTTCAATTAGTTCATTTGTAATTACTATATTTTCTATACCATTCCTTTATAATGATTTTTATTTGTGTTTCATGTCTCAAAATTTTTAAAAAAAAATAATTAATTGTAAATTCAATCGCAGTTATAGAATGGAAGCTGTTTAAATAATTTCTGTGTTTCAACTCGTTCACGGCGTTTGACCCCTATTTGTTCTTTGTTCTTCTAATATCTAATTTTTTCAGGATACGTGTCCACAATGGCTCTCCATATGCGTAGGCTTCTCAGTTTTGCATCTTTTGATAACAACTCGGTTTTTTGTTTGTTCATTTTTATCTAAATCCGTTAAAATTAAATTGTATTACACACAGGGATAATAAAGATGTAAAAAAACGGAATTGTATACGAGATAAAATGTAATTATACAGGCCAAGTCTATATAGGTCACACTTTTAAAG